>Ga0181601_10000757_pt1 | contig 26761 bp, 25 predicted proteins | sample 041ome_8_FD_133020 | JGI IMG/M metagenome (GOLD analysis project Ga0181601, IMG submission 133020) | Coastal salt marsh microbial communities from the Groves Creek Marsh, Skidaway Island, Georgia - 041407BS metaG (megahit assembly) | ecosystem: Environmental > Aquatic > Marine > Intertidal zone... | reverse complement strand
GGATACACGATAGATTTCAGCTGATAGCTGGCGACTCAGCGCATAGGCCTTCAGATCGGTAAAATGCTCGATCATGGTGCGGTAAATTTGAGAGCGCCGATTGAGTGATTTGTGCCTGTCTCTTGCTCCCTGCCTCCTGCCCGCTGACTTCAGAAGCTCTTCGTGTAAACGTGGCCGCGCGCGTCCTCGAATTGCAGATGGCGAGGGGCGATGGCAACGAGCCGCAGTTGCAGGTCGCGGTCCACCACGTCGGTCAGGCGGTACACGCGATCATTCATCAAGACCTTGGGGTCGGACGGGGAGGCCCGGATGCCGGTGACTCGTGCCCGATCGATGAAAGCCACCACCCGCGGATCCGGTTCGTTTGCCGGCAGGGTGGCCATGGCGCGGGATGATTGGGGAGACCGCTCCGGCAGCACCACCGCGGGGGAGGGCGTTGTCTGCACGGGAGCAACCACCGGAGGGCTAACCGGGGTTGCCGCCGCTTCGTTGCCGCTGGTTTCGGTTACGGCTATCGCAGGACGGTTCGTCGGAATTTCGGGTGCCGTTGGGGGAGGAAGGGAAACGGTGACTTCGGACGGCGCCGGGGTCTGCCTGGCGGGAGGCGGAGTCGCCGTGATGGCGGGTTCCGTTGCGGTCGCGCTCACGGGGGCAGGCGCTGAAACCACCGGAGAGCTGGGAGGAGGCGAGACATCCCCTCCGTCGTCACCGCTCAGCAGCATCCAGCCTCCCAGAGTTACCGCCACCAGGGCCGCAATCGCCACCGGAGTGACCGGCACCTGGCGACGCCGCGACCGCCGCACCCTGCCGTAGTCGGGTTCCGGTCCGGGCGCGGGGGCCGCGGGCGGTGCCTTCGGGGGGCTGGGCGGGGGCGGGGTTGCCGGGGGCGAGGCGGCGGGTCGCGCGGGCCCTTGGGCCGCGGACTCCGCGTCCCGCAGCTTCTGGGCTTTTTTGAGCGCCTCGTTGATTAAACTCATCGGAGGAAAACGCTGAAAAGCTGACAGGCTGAAAGACTGAAATGGGTCATTCGCTCCTCCGTTTGAGTTTGGCCACTATGGTCACGAAAATGGCGATCAATTCGGCTGCCTCGCAATGCAGCTGCTCGAGCACGGGATCGTTCAAGGCACAGTCTTCGCGCAGATGCTCCAGCCAAAGTTGGCTCTCGTCGGCTTCCTGCAGCAGCCCTTCCAGCTTGGACACGAACTCGGCATCGGACCGGGCGCGCGATGCTTCCCGGGCATGAGCTGCGACGGAGGTGGCAGACCTTATCAACTGTCGGCCGAGAATCCGCACTTCCTCGCGTTGCCGGGGCAGAGTCATGAACAAGCGAATGACCTGCGACGAAAAGGCCTTCGTTCGCTGCCGGAGTTCTTCGCTCAATCGACTCATTTTCGATCATGGGTTCCAGGGGCCTTACAAATTCAGCTTTTTAGCATCTCAGCATTTCAGCTTTTGGTTCTACAGCGTCAGTTTCCGCACATCGCGGATGGCGCGGCGGACGTCCCAGAAGGTGACTTCGTCCGATTCACGGATGAAGGCGGCGAGCAAGGATTTGTCGCACAGGTTGTTGATGATACGGGGGATTCCCTTGCTGTAACGGTGCACCTGCCAGCCGGCCCAGTCCGTGAAATGCGGCCGCCCTTCGCTGCCGGCCCGGGTGAGCCGGTGGCGGATGTAGTGGTCGACGTCCGAGCGGGTGAGGGGGTTCAGCTCGTAGTGCACCAGGATGCGCTGGCGCAGCTGCCGCAGCTCGGGCAGCGCCAGAATGTCCTTCAGCTCCGGCTGCCCCATCAGGATGATCTGCAGCAGCTTTTGCTTGTCCGTCTCAAGGTTGGAGATGAGCCGGATTTGCTCCAGCACCTCGAAAGACAGGTTCTGGGCCTCATCAATGATCAGCACGATCTCGCGTCCCTGGGCGATGCGCTCGAGCAGGCATTGCTGCATCTGGGCCACCAGGTCGTGCAGGCCGGAATCGCCGGGCTTTTCGCCCAACTCCGTCAGGATGGCCTTGAGCATTTCCGTCTCGCTGATGCGCGGATTCAGGATCAGCGCCGTGTCCCATTCGGTGTCGTCCAATTGGTTCAACAGCCGCCGGCACAAGGTGGTCTTGCCACACCCGACCTCCCCGATGAGCACGATGAAGCCCTTGCGCTCCTGCAGGCCGTAAAGCAGGTGCTGGAGCGCCTCCTGGTGGGTGGGGCTCAGGTAGAGAAACTTTGGATCCGGGGTGATGCTGAACGGCATCTCCGCCAACCCGTAGAAGCTCTGATACATAAGTCGCGGAGGTTGTGGGCCTAGTAGCAAAAGGCACGCAAAAAGCAGATGCGTTGCAGGAGGGCTTTTACGCGAGCGGACAGATGAAATCGAATAACGTAAGTCGTTGCGGACGAGCTTTGACATTCGAGCCCGAGCCAACATGGTCGCGGGCGTTGCCCATGCGTCGCATCCTCTTCAGTTTGTATGGCTTGGCGGTTCTGGCCTTTGTGGCCGGGTCGGCCACCTACATACTGCAGACCCATGCGGAGTACGAACGGGTGGCGGAGGAAAACGTCCGGACGGCTCAGGAATTGGCCGCCGCCAAGGCCCGTTTGGAGGAGCAACGCGTGTCTTTGCAACGGATGCGCGAGGACCCGGGCTACGTGGAGCAGGTCATTCGTGCCCGGTTGCACTACGCCAAGCCGGGCGAGGACGTCTACCGCTTCGAGAACCCCTGAGCGGGATCGCGGTCGGTCCTGAAGGCGGCGCGAATTGCCGGCCGGCCAGATTGCCGTTGCGCGCAGGTAAGGCTGGCCTGAACGTGCGCGCCGCTCTTCGCCATGGCCGCAGCTGAAACGGAATCCACTTCGCTCATCACTCGCTTTCAAGAGGCCGGCCAAGGTCAGGTCTTCGCCTTTTGGGACCGGCTCGACTCCGCGCAGCAGGCCGAGCTCCTGCATCAGGCCGGGGAGATCGACCTTGAGGAGATCACCCACCTGAAGCGCACCTTGCTCGATGGCGGGGAGACCGCCGCGGTGGACTGGTCGGGCCTGGCCCCGGCACCCTATGAATCGCACCCGACTCACGGTGGGGATGCGGCCGCCTGGGCGGCCGCCCGGGCGACGGGTGAAGCGGCGCTGCGCGCTGGCCGGGTAGCGGCCTTCACCGTCGCGGGGGGGCAGGGGACTCGACTCGGGTTTGACGGCCCCAAGGGGACCTTTCCGGTGACCCCCGTGGCTGCAAAATCCCTGTTTCAGGTTTTCGCCGAGAAGATCGCCGCGGCCGGCGCCCGCTACGGTTGCACCATCCCGTGGCTGATCATGACCAGTCATCAGAACCACGCAGCAACCGAGGCCTACTTCGCGGACAATGCCTACTTCGGGTTGGCGGATGGCCAGGTGGAGTTTTTTCGCCAGGGCCGCATGCCGGCGGTCGATCAGGAGGGCAAGATCATGCTCGAATCACCCGGTTCGATCGCGCTTTCCCCGGACGGGCACGGAGGCTCGTTGCGGGCGCTGCATCGCAGTGGGGCGCTCGACCGGCTGGCGGCCCAGGGCATCGACACCATCAGCTACTTCCAAGTGGACAATCCGCTGGTGCGTTGCATCGATCCGGCGTTCATTGGCTGGCACCTGCAGGCGGGCTCCGAGATGTCGAGCAAGATGGTCGCCAAGGCTTACGCAGCCGAGAAGGTGGGCGTGTTCTGCCAACAGGGCGGCAAGGTCCTGGTGGTGGAGTATTCCGACCTGCCGATGGCGCTGCAGGAGGAGACCGATCCGGCCACAGGCGAATTGCGTTACCGGGCAGGCAGCATCGCACTGCATGTGCTGGACCGTGAGTTCGTACACCGTCTCGCGACGGGCGGCCCGGACACCGCGTTGCCGTTCCATCGCGCGAACAAAAAGATTCCCACCATTGATGCCGCCGGAGAACCGGTGAAGCCCACGGAACCCAACGGCATCAAGTTCGAAATGTTTGTCTTCGATGCCCTGCCGTTTGCCCGCCAGCCGCTGGTGATCGAGACCCTGCGCGAGGACGATTTTTCCCCCGTCAAAAACGCCGAAGGCCAGGACTCCCCGGCCATGGCCAAGCGCGACCAGCTCCGCCAGTTTGCCCGCTGGGCCCAGGCGGCGGGGGTGCCGCTCGAAGTCGATGCGAACGGCGACCCGGGGTTCGAGTTCGAGGTCGCGCCCGGCTTTGCCGAGGATGCCGAGACCTTCGCCGCCTCCTGGCAGTCCCGCGACCCCAACGCGGGGTTGAAGGCAGGCATCGTGCTGCAATAACCGAGATCAGATTTTACACTATCCATGACGACGAAGGACCAAATCGCATCCGCGGCCGCGGCCGGACACTTGCTCGAAGGCACGGTGGAGAATCTCAACACGTGGCTCGACGCCGAGCTGCCTGACTGGGTGGCGGCGAGTATCACCGAATTGGTGGCCGCCGAGGCGTGGAGTGAACTCAACGACCGGTTCTACCGCTATCTGGCCTTCGGCACCGGGGGCATGCGCGGCCGGACGATCGGCACGATCGTGACTGCTACCGAGCGCGGAGGCGCGGGCGCCGATGCGACGCCGGTGCATGCGGCGGCCGGCTGCAACGTGCTGAATGACTTCACCCTCGTCCGCGCGACCGTGGGCCTGTTCCGTTATGTCCGTGGGCATCTCAAGAGCCTGGATCGGCCCGACGTACCGACGATCGTGATCGCGCACGACGTGCGTCATTTTTCGCGTCACTTTTGCGAGTTGGCGGCCTCGACCTGGACGCAGCTGGGCGGCAACGCCTTCATCTTTGACGGACCGCGCTCCACCCCGCAGCTCAGCTTCTCGGTGCGCTGGCTCCAGGCGCACTGCGGCGTGGTCATCACCGCCAGTCACAATCCGCCGCACGACAACGGCTACAAGGCCTACTTCGATGACGGCGCGCAGGTGGTGCCGCCCCACGACAAGGGCATCGTCGATCAGGTCAACGCGGTCCCGCTGGGCGAACTTTCGAGCTATCTGGACATCGACCTGGCCCGTGTGGTGACGCTCGGCGAACCGGCCGACCAGGCCTATCAGGCGGTGGCCGCGCAGGCGGTCATCGATCCGACTGTATTCAAATCCTCGGGACTGAAGGTCGGCTTCACCAACATCCACGGGGTGGGCGGGGTGGCGTCGATGCCGCTGCTCACCGCCACGGGTTGCGACGTGCACCAGGTGCCCGAGCAGGCGGAGTTCGACGCCCGTTTCCCGACGGTGAAGTCGCCCAACCCGGAAAACGCCGAGGCGCTCAAACTGGCCGTCGCGATGGCCGAGGCCAAGGGACTCGACGTCGTCCTGGCCACCGATCCGGACTGTGACCGGATGGGCTGTGCGGTCCGCGGAGCCGACGGACAGATGCACCTGCTGACCGGCAACCAGATCGGCGCCCTGCTGGCCGACTACCGCATCGCGAAGTACAAGGAGCTGGGCTGGATTCCGGCGGAAGGTTCCGCGCAGGTCGCGTTGGTGAAGACCTTCGTCACCTCGCCGCTCCAGGATGCCATTGGCAACGGCCATGGCGTGAAGGTCATTAACACGCTGACCGGCTTCAAATGGATCGCCGGCAAGATGCGCGGCTACGAGGACCAGCTCAAGGCGGCCCTGCTTGCCGAGGGCATCGGGCTCGACTACGATGCCACCCCGTTTGCCAGCCGGGCGAAACTCCTGCAGCAGCACAGCACCTTCTACGCGTTCGGTTCGGAGGAGAGCTACGGCTACCTGCCCAACGACTTCGTCCGCGACAAGGACGGCAATGCCGCCTGCCTGATGTTCGCCGAACTGTGCGCCGCCGCCAAGTTGGCCGGTGGCACGGTGCTCGACCGGCTCGACGCGCTGTATCGACAGCACGGTTACTTTATGGAGGGCACGATCAACCTTTACTACGAGGGCGCGACCGGCGCGGCCAAGATCAAGCGGATTCTGGACACGTATCGCTCCGATTCACCGACCGCGTTCGGTGATGTGAAGGTCACCCAATTCCAGGACTTCGGGGTGCAGGACATCCGTGATGCCGATGATGAACTCATTCCCAAACAGGACCTGTATTTCGTCACCCTAGAGAACGGTTACACGTTCGCGGCCCGGGGCAGCGGCACCGAGCCGAAGATGAAATTCTACGTCTTCGCCCAGGCACCGGTTGCTGAAGGCGCCGATTTGGACGAAGTGAAAAAGGCCGTCGCAGCCGAACTCGACCGGGTCAAGTCGGTCATTGAGGCCGACGCCAAAGCCCGCGCCGAAGGGTGAGGGTCAGGTAGGGACGCCTCGCCGAGGCGTCTCTACCCGGAGCGACCCCCTAAATTCCCAGCGAACGGCGGTAGATCCGCGGCACGCGTTTCGTTACCGAGCAGAGGGTCTCCCACGGGATCGAACCGGCGAGGGCACTGAATTCGGTCACGGGAATCTCAGCGCCGTCCTGCCGGCCGACCAACATGGCCTCGTCACCCGCGGTCACGCTCGGCACGTCGGTGACATCGACGATGGTCTGGTCCATCGTGACCCGGCCCAGAATCGGGCAGCGCTGGCCGCGTAACAGCACGCAACCGCGGTTGCTGAGGGCGCGGGGGATGCCGTCGCCGTAGCCCGCCGTCAGGACCGCCACGCGGGAATCGCGCATGAGCTGATGGGTTTGCCCGTAACTGATCCCGGTGCCGGCCGGCAGGGCCTTCACCAAGCCGACCCGGGTGTGAAAACTGAAGACCGGCTCGGCCTGCACATCCGCGAGAAGATAGCCCGCGCGAGGCAGGACGCCAAATTGCAGCAAACCGATCCGCACGGCGTTGAACGGCCCGGCGCGCTCGATGGTTTCCAGTCCCGCGCTGTTGTCCGCGTGCACGAGCAGGGTGCTGAGATCGATGTTCTCGCAGGACTCCAGCGCAGCGAGAAAGCGCCGCCGCTGTTCCTGGGTGAACTCCGGGTCGTCGTCGGGACTGGCGAAATGGGTGAACACGCCCGCTAGCCGCAGGTGTTCGCTGGCGCGCAACGCCGCGTGCACCGGGGCGGTCTCGGTGTGCCATACGCCGGCCCGGCCCATGCCGGTGTCGATCTTGAGGTGTACGTCCAGGGTGCGGCTTTTGGCGGCGGCGGCGGCGTTGAGACGCTGCACCTCCTCGACCGACGAGACCGTCACCGCCACATCGTGTTCAACGACGTAGGGGGCTTCGTCCGGGATCAGCGGGCTGAGCAACAGGATCGGCCAGCCGGGACCGAGTTCGCGCAGCGCAATGGCTTCGCTTAGGGTGGCCACGGCGAATAAGTCGGCGCCCGCATGCATCAGTCTTGCGGCGACCTGATGGAGGCCGTGGCCGTAGGCGTCGGCCTTCACCACCGCGACGTAGCGGATGTGCGCGGGCAGCGATGCGCGGATGCGGCGCAGGTTGCGTTCCAGGGCGCCGAGATCGATCTCGGCCCAGCAGCGCAGCGGGAGTTGCGCCTTGGGAATCATGAGGAGGCGGGGGCCTGGTGCACCTTTGGCTCCCAGAGTTGGTAGGACGGGGCTTCATGCTGAAACGCGTCCGGTTCGGGACATTCCCGCAGCAGCGGCACATCGATCAGGTTGCCCGTCAGTTGCGCGGGTTCATAGGGCACGGTGCGGGGAGCTGGGTCAGGCAACGGCGTCCAGGTGCGAAAGCCGGCCGGCAGGTGGCAGGAGCCCGCGTTCAGCTCGGTTGCAGGCACGCGCTCGATGGGCCCGAGTTGGCCCTCGGTTCCGACCACCGCCAGCCGATGCCACGACTGGCGCCGGGCATCGCAAATGAACGCATCACCGATCTGGCCGTGGCACCGTGCCGGCAACTCGAGGCTGCGGTAGCTCCAGACCGGCCGCTCCCGCAACGCTATCCAGGTGCGGATCGCCGCGGCGGCGGTGCGGATGCCGAGAATCGACCCGGGCCCCTCGCAATGCACGAAGGCATCGACCGCAGCGAGGTCGGCCCCGCTTTCCGCGATGAGTGGAAACAACACCTGACCGGCCTCGCCCTCGCGCTGCCCCCAACGGATCTCGCCGGCCTGGTTGATCCAGCAGACGTGCACCCATGCGGAGGCGGCGTCGATCAGCAGAAGCGACGGATGGGCGGCTTGGAGATCACGCAGGGAACGCACGGCAGGGTAGCGCGGCGACACAACGCCCGGCGCGGATGCGGTGCAAGCGCGCAACCCCGCCCGGACGCAAGTCCGGCATTGACCGGGGCCAAAGCGGCTCCGTAGCGTGACCAATTCTATCGATAAAACCATCGCCCGTATTCCGGTTGTGAACATCCAAACCCAAGACGTTTCCGAGACCCGCAAGACCCTCGTCGCTTCGCTCGACGCGGCCGAAGTTGCCGCCGCGCACGACGCGGTGGTCGTTGAGATCACCCGCCAGGTCCAGGTGCCCGGCTTTCGCCGCGGCAAGGTGCCCGCCAATGTGGTCCGCACCCGTTTCAAGCCGCAGATCGACGAGCGCTTCCAGCAGCAGGTCCGGGAAAAGGCCTTCCGCCAGGCCATCGACGAGACCAAGATCGAGGTCCTCAACGTGGTCAGCTTCGATGAGGACAAGATCGATCCCGCGGCCGATGCCACCATCTCCATCACGGTCGACGTGCGCCCGGAGTTTGAGCTGCCCGCATACGAGGGCATCCCCGTCACCAAGGCCCCGACCGAGGTCACCGACGAGGAGGTCGAAAAGGTCATTGAGGGCATGCGCGCCGAGCGGGCCGACTTCAAGGTGGCCGAGCGTCCTTCCGCCAAAGGGGACTACGTGAAGCTCGCTTACGAGGGCACGGTGGACGGCCAGCCGATCCTGGAGATCGCTCCGGACAAGCAGATTTACGGCAAGGTCCCGCAGACGTGGGAGGAAGTCGAAGGCGAGAACGAGGGCATCCTCCCGGGCCTGAACCGGCAGATCGCCGGGGTCAGCACCGGGGACAAGCTCGAGGCCAAAATCGAATTCCCTGCCGAGTTCAGCGCCGTGCCGGCCTTGGCCGGCAAGAGCGCGGTTTACGCGGTCGAGGTGTTGGAGGTGCGCGAGCGCGTCCTGCCGGAGCTTGACGAGGAATTTTGCAAGGCCCACCGGGCCGATGACGCCGAGCAGCTGCGCGGCAACGTCCGCAACCATCTGCACATGCAGAAGGAGGCGGGCCAGCGCAGCGACCAGCGTCGGCAGGTCAACGAGGCCCTGCTGGCCAAGGTCAGCTTCGAGGCGCCCGCCTCGCTGGTGGACGCTGAAACCCAGGGAATCCTGCGCCAGATGGTTGACCAGCAGACCCGCCGGGGCGTGACCATGGAGCAGCTCGAGGCCGAGAAGGAAAATCTCTTCAAGCAGGCCCAGGAAGTCGCCACCGCCCGGGTGAAGACCCAGTTCCTCCTCGCGGCCATCGCCGAGAAGGAGGAGGTCAAGGCCGAGGAGAACGAGTTCCACCAGGCGCTCTATCAGCAGGCCATGCAGAGCGGCCAGACCCCGGACAAGTTCATGAAAGAGATCGCGAACGATCGGGAGCGGTTGCGTTCGGTGCAGCAGTCGATCATCTTCGACAAAACGCTCGATCTGCTGGTCGCCAAAGCCACCGTATCGAACGCCGCCGAGGCTTGATTCAAGTCGCGCCGGCGTCGTTTGCCACCTTTAACAAACCACGCCCGTGAGCTCCTACTACATTCCCTACGTCATCGAAAACACCGGCCGCGGCGAGCGGTCGATGGACATTTACAGCCGCCTGCTGAAGGATCGCATCATCTTCATCGGCACGGCCATTGATGACGGGGTGGCCAACAGCGTGATCGCCCAGCTGCTTTTCCTGCAGATGGAGGATCCGAAGAAGGACATCCACCTCTACATCAATTCGCCCGGGGGCGTGGTGACGGGCGGCATGGCGATCTACGACACGATCAACTTCCTGCAGTGCGACGTGGAGACCTACTGCATCGGCATGGCCGCCTCGATGGCCACCGTGCTGCTCGCGGCTGGCACCAAGGGCAAGCGCTTTGCCTTGCCGAACAGCCGGGTCATGATTCACCAGCCGTCCGGCGGCGCCGGGGGCCAGGCGGCCGACATCTCCATCGCCGCCAAGGAAATCCTGCGCTGGCGCGAGACCCTCAACATCACCATCGGCAGGCACACCGGCAAGACCGCCGAGCAGGTGGCCAAGGACTCCGACCGCGACTACTACATGAGCGCCCTTGAGGCCAAGACCTACGGCATCGTCGACCACGTGGTCGAGTCGACCCGCGAGGCCCAGTCGCTCGTCGAACCGTCCGCGGCCTGAGCGGGTGGGGTGGCGGTTTCGCCGCCCTCCGCGGTCATTGTCAGCAAGGCGCTTTCTCCCCTCGACAACCGGCAGGGGGCGCATAACCGTTCCTCCGACCTATGGCGAAGTCTTCGCGGATGACCCTTTGTTCCTTTTGTGGGAAATCGCAGACCGAGGTGAAAAAAATCATCGCGGGGCCGGGGGTGTATATCTGCGACTCGTGCGTCAACGTCTGCAAGACGATCATCGATCGCGAGGCCAAGCAGTCGCCGGTCGACGCCAAACCCAAGTTCCGGCTGCTCAAGCCGGCCGAGATCAAGGCCACGCTCGACGAGCACGTCATCGGCCAGGAGCACGCCAAGAAGGTGCTCTCGGTCGCGGTCTACAATCACTACAAGCGACTCTCCTTCGAGTCCGGCCAGGCGCCGGGTGAGGACGCCACCCTCGCGCCGGAATTTGACGGCGTGGAGGTCGAGAAGAGCAACATCCTGCTGACGGGGCCGACCGGTTCGGGCAAGACCCTGCTCGCCCGCACGATGGCGCGCATTCTCGACGTACCGTTCGCGATTGCCGACGCCACCACCCTCACCGAGGCGGGTTACGTGGGCGAGGACGTGGAAAACGTCGTGCTGCGCCTCCTGCAGGCGGCCAACCATGACGTCAAGAAGGCCGAGTGCGGCATCATCTACGTCGACGAAATCGACAAGATCCGCCGCACCACCGAAAACGTCTCCATCACCCGTGACGTGTCGGGCGAGGGCGTCCAGCAGGCGTTGCTCAAGATTCTCGAGGGCACCGTGTGCAACGTGCCGCCGCAGGGCGGCCGCAAGCACCCCAATCAGGAATACATCCAGATCAACACCTCGAACATTCTGTTCATCTGCGGGGGGGCGTTCGTCGGGTTGGATGGCATCATCAAGAAGCGCCTGGGCTCCCGCTCGCTGGGGTTCAACCGCCACGAGGAGCGTGAAATGACCTCGGAGGACATCATGCATCAGATCGCGCCCGAGGATCTCGTGCGTTTTGGCATGATCCCCGAGTTCATCGGCCGCCTGCCGGTCATATCGGTGCTCGATCAGCTGCAGGTTGCCGACCTCGAGAAGATCCTGCTCCGCACCAAGAACGCGACGGTGAAGCAGTATTCCAAGCTTTTCGCTATGGACGGCGCCCGCCTGCGTTTCACCGGCGACGCCATCAAGGCCATCGCCCAGCAGGCCATCGACCTGAAGACCGGTGCCCGGGCCCTCCGCTCAATCATGGAAAAGCTCATGCTGGAGGTCATGTATGACCTGCCGCAGCGGGATGACGTGGTCGAAGTCGTGATCGACGCCGCCGTGGTGGCCGGCCGCCGGCGCCCGACCATGCGCCGCGCGCCCAAGCGCGAGCGCAAAAACGCGGCCTGAGCGGTCGCCCCGGGGCTCATTGAGTCGGGTCAGGGCTCCCCGTTGGCCGGGATTAGCATCGCCCTGATTTTGCGTTGTATGGGCTAATACTTTCCGGCCCTGCAGGTGGTTGGGAATTTTTGTTTTACTTTGGAATTAGCGACCGGTTCCTTGGGCGGCTGACCGTGACCACTCAACCAACCGTGAGCCAGCCACACACCCGCAAGTCCTTCTTCGGTCGTTTGGCGATGCTGGGCGTCTTCGCCAGCTTCGTCCCGAGGATATGGGTCCAAAACGCGAGCGCGCCCGCCCGCCCAAGTGCCGCCCGGACGTCGTTCCGGCTGCGGCCCGAGACGCGTGCCGTGGCCCGCGACGAGAGCCCCGTCTAAACCGCGTTTTCGCCCAGGATTTCCGGACCCATGTCGAAACTCTTTCCCAAATCGGCCAACCGCCTGCCGCTGCAGATCATCATCTTTCTGTTCGTGCTCGGCGGCATCGTCACGGCGGCCACGACTTATTACGCGACGCCGAAGTACACCCGGGTGGGTTACGCGCCGGTCCAGCCGGTTCCGTTCAGCCACGCGTTTCACAACGGCCAGCTCGGTCTCGACTGCCGCTACTGCCACTCGACGGTGGAGCAGTCCGGCCATGCCGCGGTGCCGTCTTCGCAGACCTGCATGAACTGCCACAGCCAGGTCAAGAACCAGAGCCCGCTGCTCGCGCCGGTGCGCGCCAGCTACGAATCGGGTGACCCGGTCGAGTGGGTGCGGGTGCACCAGGTGCCGGACTACGTTTATTTCAATCACTCCGTCCACGTGAACCGCGGCGTCTCCTGCGTGGAGTGCCACGGTCAGATCAACCAGATGGAGGTCGTCACCCATGCCAAGCCCCTCTCGATGGGCTTCTGCATCGAGTGCCACCGCGATCCGGGTCCGCGCCTGCGTGACCCGAGCCTGATCACCCAGCTCGACTGGCAGCACCCGGGCGGACCCGAGGTGCAGGCCGCCGAAGGCAACGTGTTCGTGCACGACTGGAACATTCAACCGCCGCAGAGCTGCTCCGGCTGCCATCGATGAAACGCAAGGTTAACCATCCCGCCCCCTCCAGCCGCGAGCTGAGCGGTCCGCGCTATTGGCGCAGCCTCGACGAACTCGTCGACACGCCCGGCTTTCAGGAGCAACTCGCCCGCGAGTTTCCCGACGACGCCGCGAACCTGAACGGCGTGGATCGCCGCCATTTCTTCAAGCTGATGGCCGCGTCCTTCGCCCTCGGGGGCATGGGCCTTGCCACCGGCTGCCGCCGCCCGGAATCCAACATCCGCCCCTACGGCAAGTCCGTCGAAGGCGTCATCCCCGGTCTGCCGCAATATTTTGCCACCTCCTTCCCGCTGCGCGGTTCCGCGCTGCCGCTGCTGGCTGAGACCCACGAGGGCCGGCCGACGAAGCTGGAGGGCAATCCGACCTACGCCAATTACGGCGGCGCCTCCTCGCTGCTGGCGCAGGCCTCGGTGCTCGAACTTTACGATCCGGAGCGCGCCACCGCACACACGATTGACGGCCGTACCGTCACCCCGGTGGCCGTGCAGGACAAGCTTGCCTCGATTTACGAGGCCGCCGCCGCCAGCAATGGGGCGGGGCTGGCCATCCTGGCGGAATCGTCCTCCTCCCCGAGCCGGGCGCGCCTGGTGGCCGAGCTGAAGCGCAAGCTGCCGCAGGCGATCTGGGCCGAATACGACGCCGTTGCCGACGAGGCGCCGGTCGCCGCCGCGCAGGCCTCGTTTGGCCGCCGGGTGAAGCCGGTCTATCACTTTGAGAAGGCGAAGCGGGTGGTCGCGCTCGACGCCGATTTTCTCTCCGCCGAGGCCGGTTCGCTGGGCTACGCCCGCGACTTCGCCAAGGGCCGCAAGGTGCTCAAGGCCGGCGATCCGATGAACCGCCTCTACGCGGTCGAAAGCACGTTCACGCTGACCGGCTCGATGGCCGATCACCGCCTGCGTCTGGCCAGCAGCTACCTGAAGGCCTTTGCCGCCGCCCTCTACATCAAGCTGACGGGTGACAATCAGGCCGAGCCGCTGGTCGGCGACCTCGATTTCAAGGACCGCGACGCCTGGCTGGAAGCCTGTGCGCAGGACCTGCGCGATCACGAGGGCGAGTGCCTGGTCGTGGCCGGTGCCCACCAGCCCGCCACCGTTCATGCCATCGCCTACGCGATCAACGCCTTCCTCGGTAATTTCGGCAAGACCGTGGAGTTCGTGGAGCTGCCGGCCAATCCGGCGACCTCACTGAGCGCGCTGGCCACCGCCGCGGCCGCCGGCCAGGTCTCGACCCTGGTCGTGCTCGGCGGCAACCCGGCCTACAACGCCCCGGCCGATCTCGATTTTGCCGCCATTGCCGGTGCCGCCGGCGAGGTCGTTCGCTACAGCTATTACGTGGACGAGACGTCGGTCCTGGCCGGCACGCAGATCGCCGCGACGCACTACCTCGAATCGTGGGGTGACGCCCGCACGACCGATGGCACGGTGGTGCCGGTGCAGCCGATGATCCTGCCGCTCTTCGACGGGTTCACGGAACTCGAAGTCGTGGCCCGGCTGGCCGGTCTGGAGACGACCGATCCGTATTCGATTACGTTTGACACCATCACCCGCATGGCGGGTGGGGTGGCGGAGGATGTATTCCGCAAGTTCCTGCACGACGGACTCTTGGATGGGTCGGCCTACCGACCGGTCACCGTGCGTTTCGACCGCAATGGCGCCGCCGGGTTGTTCGCCGGCTTCGAGGACTGGCCGGTGCTGTCCGCCACCAACCTCGAGGTCCGCTTCACCTTCGACCACAAGGTCGATGACGGCCGTTTCGCCAACAACGGCTGGCTGCAGGAGTGCCCGGACCCGATCACCAAGATCTCCTGGGACAACGCCATTCTCGTCAGTCCGGTGCTGGGCAAGCAGCTGGGCATCGAGCCCGGTGGGTCCTTGATTCAGGTCGCCCGCAAGGAGCTGGCCGAATACCCGCAGGGCAAGGAGAACGCCGTCATCGGCGAGCTCACCGTCAACGGCGTGACTGTCCGCGGGCCGATGCACATCCAGCCCGGCCTGGCCGACTGGACCGTGGTGCTGCCGCTCGGTTATGGCCGCACGGTGAGTGGTCACGTGGGCGAGGGGACCGGCTTTGACGCCTACCCGGCGCGCATGTCGTCCGCCCCGCACTTTGTCACGGGCGCCACCCTGGTTGCGACCGACGACCGCTATCTCCTGGCCAACACCCAGGAGCACTGGTCGATGGAAGGCCGCGACATCGTGCGGGAGGCCAACAAGGAGGAATACGACGAGACGCCCAACTACGTCGACATCCACACCATCGAGTCCCACGCCCCGGCCAATCTCGGCAAGGACAAGGACATGGCCCTCGGCCTGGCGGCCTCGACCACCCCGCGTGGTCAGTCCCTCTACGAGACTCCCGATTTTGACGGCGTGCACCAATGGGGCATGTCGATCGACCTCAACACCTGCATCGGCTGCAACGCCTGCGTCATCGCCTGCCAGGCGGAGAACAACATCCCGATCGTCGGCAAGGACCAGGTTCTGCGCGGCCGCGAGATGCACTGGATCCGCCTCGATCGCTACTACTCCGACGGCAAGATCGACGCCGCGGCGTTCGGCGGCGAGGGCAACAAGGAGATCCCGTCCGACCCGCAGGCCTCGATCATGCCGGTCGCCTGCATGCAGTGCGAGCTGGCCCCGTGCGAGACCGTCTGCCCGGTCAACGCCACGGTGCACGATGACGAAGGCCTCAACGTGATGGCCTACAACCGCTGCATCGGCACGCGCTACTGCGCCAACAACTGCCCTTACAAGGTCCGCCGCTTCAACTTCTTCGACTGGAACGACCGCTCGCTCGACCAGCTCTATCTCGGTCCGGTCGGCGACAAGGGCATGCCGGAACTGGCCCAGATGGCCAAGAACCCGGAAGTCACCGTCCGCATGCGCGGGGTGATGGAAAAATGCACCTACTGCGTGCAGCGCATCCAGAACGCCAAGATCGCCCAAAAGGTGAAGGCCCGCGACAGCGACAACGTCGTGGTCCCGGACGGCACCATCAAGACCGCCTGTCAGCAGGTCTGTCCGGTGTCGGCCATCGAGTTTGGCAACATCAAGGACCCGGCGAGCGCCGTCTCGCTGGCCAAGGCCCGCGAGCAGGATTACGCGCTGCTCGGCTACCTGAACATCCGGCCCCGCACCACTTACCTCGGCAAGCTCCGCAACCCGAACCCGGCCATGCCGGACTACGGCGCGTTGCCGCTCAGCCGCGTGGAATACGACAGCAAGAACCACCCGGGCGGTCACGGCGAAGGCCATGGCGACGCGCACGGTGGCCATGGTGACGCCCACGCGGACGAACACGCCGCTCCCGCCCAGGCCGAGGATCACAGTCATGAGGAGGCGGAGTCCCACGAACCCGCCGGTCACACTTCGATCATGAAGCACGCGTTGCGCACGGGAGGGCTCAGCTAATGGCCCACGCTGAATCTGCGGCCGCTCCGGCCATCCTGTCCGAGGTCAAGCCCGCGGAATTGCCGCGTGCGACCCTGGTGGAGAACCACCGGTCCTTCAGTTGGATCACGGACAAGATCTGTGGCATCATCGAGGGCAAGACCCCCGGCTGGTGGTGGGTGTGCTTCGCACTCGCCTGCTTCGTCGCCTCCTGGACGGTCGCCGGCATCACCTATCTCGTCGCCACCGGCGTCGGGGTGTGGGGCCATGCCAACCCGGTCAACTGGGCGTGGGACATCGTCAACTTCGTGTTCTGGATCGGTATCGGCCACGCCGGCACCCTGATCTCCGCCATTCTCTGCCTGCTGCGTCAGAAGTGGCGCACGTCGATCAACCGCGCGGCCGAGGCCATGACGATTTTCGCCGTGGTCTGCGCCGGTATCTTCCCGGTCTTTCACGTCGGTCGTGTCTGGTTCGCCTGGTACCTGTTCCCGATTCCCAACGCCAACGAGATCTGGCAGAACTTCCGTTCGCCGCTCGAGTGGGACGTGTTCGCGGTCTCGACCTACGGCACGGTGTCGGTGCTCTTCTGGTATGTCGGCCTCATCCCCGACCTCGCCATCCTCCGCGACCGCTTCTTCAAGGCCGGCAACAAGGTCCGCTCCTTCCTCTACGGCCTTTTCGCCATGGGCTGGCGCGGCGCCAACCGCCACTGGTCGAACTACGAAATGGCCTACCTGGTGCTGGCCGGCATTTCGACCCCGCTCGTGCTGTCGGTGCACACCATCGTGTCGTTCGACTTCGCGGTGTCGCTCCTGCCGGGCTGGCACACCACCATCTTCCCGCCTTACTTCGTGGCCGGCGCCATTTTCTCCGGCTTCGGCATGGTGCTGACGCTGATGCTGCCGCTGCGCGCGGTCTTCAAGTTGGAGGATCTGATCACGCAGTATCACATCGACTGCATGTGTAAGATCACGTTGGCGACGGGCACCATCGTGGGCTACGCCTACGGCATGGAGTTCTTCATCGCGTGGTACGGCGCGAACCCGAACGAAGGCTTCGCGTTCATCAACCGCGCCTTCGGCCACTACGCCTGGGCCTACTGGATCATGATCTCCTGCAACGTGATCACGCCGCAGTTCTTCTGGTTCAAGGCCGTGCGCAACAACACCGCCGTGGTGTGGGTGCTCTCCATCTTCGTCAACGTCGGCATGTGGTTCGAGCGCTTCGTGATCATCGTCACTTCGCTGGCCCGCGACTTCCTGCCGTCGAGCTGGGGCTACTACAGCCCGTCGATCGTCGAGATCTTCACCTTCTTCGGCACCTTCGGCGTGTTTAGCGTGCTCTTCCTCCTCTTCATCCGGTTCCTGCCCATCATGCCGATGGCGGAAATCAAGGGCGTCATGCCCCAGGCCGACCCGCACGCGGGCCACGACCACCACTGATCACCCGGCGCAACCCACGTTTTATCATGGCTGCTTCCTCACATGGCGTGATCGCCACTTTCGACACCTCGGCGGACATCTATCATGCCGCCCAAAAGGTGCGCGATGCCGGTTACAAGTTCTGGGACTGCATCACCCCGTGCCCCGTGCACGGCCTCGACGGCGCGATGGGCGTCAAGCGCTCCAAGGTGCCGCGCTTCTCCCTCACCGGCGGCATCCTCGGTTTCACCACCGGCATGTCGATGATCTGGTTCACCGGCGCCTACGACTACCAGCTGATCGTCGGCGGCAAGCCGCTCTTCAGCCCGATGTTCGCCTTCCCGGTGTCCTACGAGCTGACCATCCTGCTCACCGCGTTCTTCACCATCGGCGGCATGTTCTTCCTCAACGGCCTGCCCATGCACTACCACCCGGTGCTCAAGTCGGACCACATTCACGCCGGGCTGGACGACAAGTTCCTGATCGTCATCGAGGCGCGGGACCCGCAATTCGACGCCGCGGCCACCAAGGCCCTCCTCGCCGAGATCGGCGGCAAGGACATCACTGAAATCGAGGACTGATCCGGATGCGCTACGCCTATCTCAGTTTGTTCTTCCTGGTCGTGCTGACCATCGGGGCCCTCGGCTTCCGCGGGTCGGTCACCACGCGCCCGCCGCTCGAGGTGTTCCCGGACATGGACCGCCAGTCCAAGTATCAGCCGCAGGGCGAGTCCGCGTTCTTCGCCGACGGTCGCGCCGCGCGGCCAATTCCCGCCGGCACCGTTTCCCGCGCCCCGCTGCGCGCCGATCCGTTCCTGTACGAGGGCCGTGACGACAACGGCGACTTCGCCCGCGGGTTTCCGGAGAGCCTCGTCATCGACCGCCAGTTCATGGCCCGCGGCCAGCATTACTTCGACATCTACTGCGCGCCCTGCCACGGCGGCATCGGTGATGGTCGCGGCATCGTCACCCAGTATGGCTGGGGCGGTCCGGCGAACTTCCATCAGGACATCCTGCGCGTCATGCCCGAAGGTGAGCTCTTCAACACCATCAGTAACGGCAAGAACACCATGTTCGGCTACGCCGACAAAATCTCGCCGGAGGATCGCTGGGCGGTCGTCGCCTACCTGCGCGCCCTCCAGCGCTCCCAGGACGGCCGTCTGGCCGACGTGCCCGCATCCCGCCGCCCGGAACTGAACTAACATGTCTGCTTCAACGTCCCTTTCCCCCGGAGCCATCCCCGCCGCCACCGGCGCGTCCCCGGCGACGAGCGCGAAGGCCACCCCGGCCCTCGCCGCGTTGATCACCGGTCTCGTGGGCATCTCGCTCACGCTGCTGGGCCTGGCCTTCACCGACGGCGCCAAGATCGCCTTTTCTTGGCTCACGGCCATGACCTTCTGGACCGGCATCGCGATCGGCATGCTCATGCTGATCATGATCCACCACATCTTCGACGCCAATTGGTCGACCGTGATCCGTCGCCAGTTCGAACACGCCATCTCGTCGTTCCAGTGGCTCGCGATCCTCTTCATCCCGCTGATCATCGCCTCGCTGGTCGACCCCAGCGTGTTGTGGAAGTACTTTGATCCCAGCTACGACCTCGGCCAGATTGGTGGCCACGGCACCGTGGGCGAGGATGTGCTCTGGGTGAAGAAGTCGGGCCTGCTCAACTTCAAGTTCTTCGCCATCGCCACCCTGGTGTCCTTTGCCGGCTGGATGTTCCTGGCCGCGAAGTTCCGCCGGAACTCCTTCTCGCAGGACCGCGACGGTGACATCAAGTGGACGATCTCCAGCCGCAAGTGGTCCGCCGCCGGCATTCCCTTCACCGCGCTGACCCTGACCCTCTGCGTGATCCTCTGGGTCAAGGCCCTCGATTACCACTGGTTCTCCACCATGTACGGCGTGTGGTATTTCGCGGAATGCGTGCGCGGGGCGCTCGCCATGGGCGTGCTCATGATGTGCTGGCTCTACGCCCGCGGCGACTACCAGGGCGTGCTCACCAAGAACCACTGGTATTCGATCGGCATGCTGTCGTTCGCCTTCACCGTGTTCTGGGCCTACGTCACCTTCTCCCAATACTTTCTGATCTGGAACGCCAACGTGCCGGAGGAAACCTTCTGGTACAATCTCCGCGAGATCAACAACAGCACCGGCGAGCCCAATCAGTGGAAATGGGTCGGCATGCTGATCCTCTTCGGCCACTTCTTCTTCCCGTTCCTCGGCCTCATCAGCTACCCGGCCAAGGTGAGCCGGGGCTGGATGAAGTTCATGGCCCTGTGGATCTCGTTCATCGTGCTGATCGACATCATCTACAACGTCTGGCCCTCCAAGAAGGTCACCGCCGAGATGATCGAACACGGCCACGCCTTCGGTCTCGGGGTGGGGGACCCGCTGCCGTTCCTCGCCTTCCATCAGGTCTGGACGATCACCGCCGTCATCGGCGTCGGGGGCATCTGCATCTGGGCCTACCTGCGCAGCTTCCCGACCCAGAAACTCATCCCGATTCGCGATCCCCGCATTGGCGAATCCCTGACCTACCATGAGTGACGCTTCCCAACCTACTTCGCCCGCCGCCTGGCCGATCGTGGTCGCCGTTATCGGCGTCTTCGCGATCTTCCTGATCATCATGCAGCTGGCCAAGGCGCCGATCGCGCCGCTCACCGCGGTGGACAACGTGCCCGAGGACCAGCAGTGGAAACTGACGGATGAGGGCCGCCAGGCCCGCCTCAAGGAAATCAAGGGCCGCGACGCCGCGCTCGCCGCCGAATACGCCTGGATCGACGAAGCCAACGGCGTGGTGCGCCTGCCGGTCGACCGCGCCATCGAACTGACGCTGGCTGAAATCAACGCCGACCGCTGACCTGACCGCATTCATGGACTGGTTTTTCTACGCCATCGCTCTCCCGTTTTCCCTGCTGTTTCTCGCATCGGCGGTTTACGCGCTCTACTGGGCTTCCCGCAACGGCCAGCTCAAGGAGTTCGAGAAGGGGTCGGCCTCCATTTTCGACGACGAGGAGCCCGTCGGCCAACCCACCGATTTTTTCCCCGGACAGCAGCCCCCTCCGCCTGCGGTGGAACGGCGCTAACCCTCTTCCCGCAAAATGGCATCCGCACCCTCGCTTGCAGATTCGCTGAACCCCGCCGCTTCGCCCGACACGGTGAGCCGGGCGGAGTTGAGTGAAATCGACGCCTCCACCAAGGCGCCCGCCCTGTTCTTCCTGATTTCCAGCGTGCTCTGGCTGCTGGTCGGCACAGGCCTGGCGCTGATCTCGTCCTTCAAGATGCACAATCCCGAGTTCCTCGGGAACTGCGAGTGGCTCACGTTTGGCCGGGCGCGCACCGCCCACCTCAACAGCGTGATCTTCGGCTGGAGCGCCAACGCCGCCTTCATGGTCGCCTTCTGGCTCATGGCCCGCCTGTCGCGTTCGGTGCTGCGCCACCCCGCGCTGCTGTTCATTGCCGGTGCCGCCTGGAACGTCGGGGTGACCGTCGGTATCTTCGGCATCCTGCGCGGTGACTCGACCTCGATCGAGTGGCTGGAGATGCCGGCCTACGCGACCCCGCTGCTCTTCGTGGCCTACGCGCTGGTCGGTGCCTGGGCGGTCATCACTTTCCGCTTCGGCAAGTCGCAGCACATATACGTCTCGCAGTGGTACATCCTCGCGGCGCTCTTCTGGTTCCCGTGGCTCTACTCGATCGCCCAGATGATGCTGATCTTCGAGCCGGCCCGCGGCACGGTGCAGGCCCTGGTCAATTGGTGGTTCGCCCACAACGTGCTCGGCCTCTGGTTCACTCCGCTTGGCCTGGCCGCCATCTACTACTTCCTGCCCAAGGTGCTGGGTAAGCCGATCCACAGCTACTACCTGTCGGTGCTGGGCTTCTGGTCGCTGGCCATCTTCTACAACTGGGCCGGCGTGCACCACCTCATCGGTGGTCCGGTCCCGGTCTGGGTGCAGTCGGCCGGCATTGCGGCGTCGTTCATGATGGTGATCCCCGTCGTGGTCGTGGCCATCAACCATCACCTGACGATGGTCGGCAGTTTCGGGGCGTTGAAATCCAGCCCGACGCTGCGCTTCATCGTCTTCGGCGCGGTGAGCTACACCATCACCTCGCTGCAAGGCTCCTCGATGTCGATCCGCAGCTGGAACGAGCTGACCCACTTCACCCACTACACCGTCGGCCACGCCCACCTCGGCATGTATGCCTTCTTCTCCATGGTGATGTTCGGCGCGATCTATTACATCCTGCCGCGCCTCCTGCTGAAGGAATGGCCCTCGGCGCGCCTCATCAGCACCCACTTCTGGACCGCCGCGATCGGCATCCTGATCTATTTCGGGGCGCTTTCCATCGGTGGCATCGAACAGGGCGCCGCGATGAATGACGTCGAGAACTACCCGGCCTTCCTCAGCATTGTTGAGCTCACCAAGAAATACCTGCTCGTGCGCAGCTACGCCGGCATCCTCATGACCGTCGGCCACATCGCCTTCGCCATCAACGTGACGTGGATGCTGCTGCAGCCGCGCGTGGCCGGCGCCACCGCCCCGACCCTCTTCCGCAACCCGACCGCCATGGAGGTGGCCCGATGAATCGCGCACCACTCATCTTCCTCGGGGTGTTCTGCACCCTCGCGTTCTCCTGGGCCGGCATCGTGCTCACCAACCAGCTCAGCTACGGCGGCCTGACCCCGTATCAGGACGAGCTGGAAGGCGTGGCCTATCCGGTTGCCACTCCGGGCATCGCCCAGCGCGGGGCCCTGGTCTACCAGGACCTCGGCTGCGTCTACTGCCACACCCAGCAGGTGCGTCGCGCCGGCTTCGGCGCCGACATCGAGCGCGGGTGGGGCGAGCGCCAGAGCGTCGCCCGCGACTACATCCGCGAGAAGACCGTCATGCTCGGCACCATGCGCACCGGCCCGGACCTGCGCAACATCGGCGCCCGCCAGGCCGATGCCAACTGGCACCTGCTGCACCTCTACGATCCGCAGATCACGTCGCGGGGCTCCACGATGCCTCCGTATCGCTTCCTCTTCGAGAAGCGCGAGATCATCGGCGAGGCCAGTCCGGATGCGCTGACGCTGCCCGCCACCTATTCGGACGGTGCGTCGCTGCCCGCGGACTCCCTGCCCACGGAGGGTTACGAGATCGTTCCCACCGAACGCGCCCAGTCGCTGGTCGCCTACCTGATCAATTTGAAGGATACCTACGCCTACCCGGAGACCCGCAATGTCTACCAGGAGCCCGCCGAGGGCGAGGGCGCCAGCGAGGGAGGCCACTGAGATGAGCACCGATTCCCCTGAGAACAACCCGAACATCGAACAGGCCGCGGCCTCGGACGAGCACATCCAGCACGTCCACTCCGTGCTTTTGCGCGAAAAGAAGGAGCCGAGTGAGGGCTACACGCCCATGCCGCTCTTCCTGCTGGGCTTCGTCTCGGCGATGATCTTCGTCGTCTCAATCTACTTCATTCACCATCGCGGCGGCCTGACCAAAGGCCTCTCCGAGGCGGCTATGATCTACGACGAACGCTTCGACCCGGCCACCATGGGCGGCGGTGAGCAAGCCGTGCAGATCGATCCGCATGCCGCGGGCCAGCGCCTCTACAACCAGGTTTGCGCCACTTGTCACCAAGCCACCGGCACCGGTGTGCCCGGCGTGTATCCGCCGCTCGCGGGTTCCGAATGGGTGACGGGCAGCGAGGCCCGGCTCGTGCGGGTGCTCTTGCACGGTCTGCAGGGGCCGATCGAAGTCGCCGGTCAGACCTATAACGCCGCGGTCATGCCGGCGTTCGGCGCGGGCAGCACCTACAATTGGACGGACGACCGCATTGCCTACGTGCTGACCTTCATTCGCAGCGAGTGGGGTAACGAGGCCGCGGAGATCACGCCCGAGCAGGTCACGGCCATCCGTGAGGAAGTCGGCGACCGTTCGACCGCCTGGACCGCGGGCGAACTGCCGTAGGCTCAGTCGCGGCTCAGTTCCGCCGCCCGTGCCTGGGCGGCCAGGACCGCCGCCTCCATCATGGCGCGAAACTCGCGCGACTGCATCACCTGCAGTCCCGCGAAGGTGGTGCCATTGGGCGAGGTCACCTGATTACGCAGGTCTTCCGGGGTGCGGCCGCTCCGTGCCATCAACCGGGCCGAACCCAGAACGGTTTCAACGGCCAATAGCTCGGCTTCCGCCGGGGTCAGCCCGGCGGCGACGCCGGCATCGCGTAGCGCGCCGGTGAATTCAAACACGAAGGCCGGACCGCAGCCGCTGACGCCCATCAGGGCGTCGATCTTGTCCTCGGGAACCTCAAGTTCGCGGCCGATGGCACCGAGCAGGGTGGTGACGATGGCGCGGTCCTCCGGGCTCAGCTTCCGCTGGGCACTCCAACCGGTGATACCGGCCCGAATCGCGCTCGGCGTGTTCGGCATGGTGCGGATGATGTTGCGGGCCTGCGGAAACACGGCGGCCAGCTGGGCCAGGGTCTTGGCGGCCAGCACGGAAATGACCAATTTGCTGGCCGTGAGTGCGGCCAGCTGTGGGTCGGCGCCGGCGAGGTGCTGGGGTTTGAAGGCGATCACCACGACGTCGGCCGCCACCAGCAGGTCGGACAAATCGGTGGCCTGCGTGATCCCCGTGCGCCCGGCCAGGGCCTGGGCGCTGGTGCCGCTGGCGCTGTAGCAGGCAATGCGACCGGTTGCCGTGGAGTCCGCGGCCAGCAGGCCGTCGACGATGGCCGACGCCATGCGTCCGGCGCCGATGAATGCAATCCTAGGCGAAGGCACGTCTGGCGGAGGGATTGATCGGGTGGTGGACGATGGCGACCGTGCCGCCGGTGGGCAGATCCTGCAGTTCCAGGTCACCGCCGAGGGAGCGCAGGGCGTGGCGGGCGATGGTGAGGCCCATGCCCACCCCGACGGTGTGTTTGGAACTGACGAACGGCTCGAACATGTGATCGCGGATCTTGGGATCCACGCCGTTGCCGAAATCCTCGACGCGAATGGCGATGCGGGGCGGGGAGCTGCCGGGGAGGTCTTCGGTCACGACGCGGAGCGGCCGTTCGCCCTCCTCGCCGTCGCCGTAGGCCTCCCAGCCGTTCATCAACAGGGCACCGACGATGTTCTCGAACACCTCCACGTGCGAATGCAGAATCAGGTCGCCCAACGGATTCTCGATCTCGACCCCTGCCGGGTGATGCACGGCCTGCTGAAACCGGGCCACGGAGCTCTGGAGCAGTTCGTCCAATCGGCGCGGCGTGGTCTTTTGCTGGGACTTTCCCACCAGCGAGTTGAGCTGCTTGACGATCGACACGATGCGTTCGATGGCGGACTCAAGTTGCTTGGCATTGCGGCGTACGGAGTCGGGTTTGTCGGCCGTGCTTTGAATCAGGTCGACGTAGCCGATCGCCACCCCGAGCAGATTGTTCAGGTTAAGCGCGATGCCCTGGGTGACGGCGCCGATGGTGGCGGCGTGGCGAGCCTCGGTCAGGCGGCGCTGCAGGTCCGCGCGCTCCCGGTTGATGGCCACGAAACGCAGCTGGGTCTGCACGCGGGCCGACGTCTCATCGAGGTCGATGGGTTTGGTGATGTAATCGACCGCGCCGATCGCCAGGCCCTCGAGTTTGCCCTCCTTGGAATTGCGGGCGGTGATGAAGATGATTGGAATCGAACGCGTGTCCTCCCGGGCCTGCAGTCGCTGGCACACTTCTAGGCCGTCCATCTCCGGCATCATCACATCGAGCAGGATCAAGTCGGGCTTCTCGCGGTTGACGATGTCGATCGCCTCCTGGCCCGAGTAGGCGGAAAGCACGATGTGTCCTTCGCGCTCCAGCTTGCGCTTGAGGAGCTGCACGTTGATGACCTGATCATCAACGACGAGGATACGAGGGGCGGCCATGGACCGATGACTAGAGCGGTTCCCGGGCCAATCCGCAAGCTCTTGGCATCACGCGGATTGAGTGGGCAAGCCGAGCAGATTGGCTTTTACCGTATTTTTCATCAGCATGGCCACCGTCATCGGACCGACACCGCCGGGGACGGGGGTGATCTGGGCACACTGCGGGGCCACGGCATCGAAATCGACATCACCGACCAGGCGGTATCCGGATTTACGTGACTCGTCGGGGATTCGGTTGATGCCCACGTCGATGACGACAGCGCCGGGTTTGACCATGTCGGCGGTCACGAAGTGGGCCCGGCCGATGGCGGCGATGAGCACGTCCGCCTGGCGGGTGATCGCCGGCAGATCGGTGGTGGCCGAATGGCAGATCGTCACGGTGCCGTTGGCGCCGGCCTTCTTTTGCAGGGCGAGCAGGGCGACCGGTTTGCCGACGATCAGCGAGCGTCCGACAACGACCACGTGCTTGCCGCGAAGGCCGACGTTGCTGCGCGCGAGCAGTTCCATGATGCCTGCCGGCGTGCAGGAGGCGAAGCCGGTGTCATCTTCCTGGGCGATCTTGCCGAGGTTGATGGTGTGGAAGCCATCGACGTCCTTGGCCGGCGATACGCGGCGAAAGATGGCGAGCTCGTCCAACGGCTTGGGCAGCGGCGACTGCACCAGGATGCCGTCGACCGCGGGGTCGGCGTTCAGCTCGTCGATCACCGCCTCCAGTTCACTCTGCGTGATGGTGACCGGGGGCAGGATGACGCGGCTGGTGATCCCGATTTGGGCCGCGATCTTGTCCTTCTTCTTGACGTAGGAGACCGAGGCGGGGTCCTCGCCGACCCGCACCAGGGCGAGGCAGGGCTTGCGGCCGGGCAGGCCGGCGACTTGCTGAGTGAGCTCCTCGACAATCGAGGCGGCGATTTGGTTTCCGTCGATCAGGTCCATGAAAGCCTAGCGAAGCGATTGCGCCTCAGCGCAGCTGCAGGGATTCCACCGCGATGACGATGTCCTTGCTGTCAGGCACCGCACTCGCGACGCCGTACACGACCACGTTGCGGCTGAGGTAATTCTCGATCTGCTCGGTGAGCAGGAGCTTCTTCAGGTCCACGTAGGCGAAGCGGGTGCCGGTGTCGTCCTCCAGCGCGAAGTCGTAGGGGCGGCGCGGTCGCAACGGGACGCGGGTCGAGACCAGCTTGCCCTCAAACAGGCGGGGCAGCGCAGCCAGGCTGAGTCGTTCCTCCGCGGTGCGAGTCACGGCGCGGCCGGGGCCGCCGGTGGGCACGGCCGGCGTTGCGCTGGCGGGCGGGGGCGTCGTAGCGGGGACATCGGTCAATCGTGCCGTGGTCACCGGGGCGGCCGGGCTGCTGACCGGCGAAGCGGCGCCGC
>Ga0181601_10000753_pt1 | contig 26800 bp, 28 predicted proteins | sample 041ome_8_FD_133020 | JGI IMG/M metagenome (GOLD analysis project Ga0181601, IMG submission 133020) | Coastal salt marsh microbial communities from the Groves Creek Marsh, Skidaway Island, Georgia - 041407BS metaG (megahit assembly) | ecosystem: Environmental > Aquatic > Marine > Intertidal zone... | reverse complement strand
GGCACAGGTGCATACACATTTGATTTATCACAGAATGTCACATCAGCAACAGCAACATACAGTATTACAGGTATATGTAATACTTCAGGTGGATGTTCAGTCTCAGTTAATCAGAACAATTAAACTCTATAAATATTTACATGGAGTTTTATACACATAGAGGTCAGACAAATTTCGATGCATCATTAGAGTATCGAATGCCTCTATTAGATAATAATACCAGTAAATATATCTATCCTATAGAAATCCATATGCATCTAACCTGTCCTCCTTATGATGATACTAAGGCAATAGAACATTTATTACATTTTTCTTATGATATTCCTGATGAGATAATAAATGATGTAAAACATAACCGATGTAAAATTGTATTTGATTTTACAACAGAATCCTATGATATTACTTACAAATATTTTGGAGGCTTAGATTTTTCTCACCAAATAATTTGTAATACAATTCAAAAATATAATTTAAATAAAAATGATGTAATTTTAGTGTGTGGTAATTTAAAACCATACGAACCTAAAGAATATAATGTAGTCTCTTTTGCAAGGCAATTATTCTTACCGGTTTGTCAACCTAACAATGTTTTAGAAATTCAAAAACGACTAATTCTCAATAAAACGCAAAGACCTAAAAAAATTGTTACATTTATGGGTAAACCCTATTTACATAGAGCACGACTATCTTATTATATATTTTTAAATAATTTAAAGGAAGATAATATTATATCAGTACATACACCGTTTAAAGATTTATCTATTGATGATCATATAGAAAAATTAAAATTATCTAAAGAGTATTTAGACTCTTTACCTTGGATATATGATATACAAGATTATCATCCTTCTATAACAAGTTTAAAAACTGAACCTGAAAGAAAAGCATACAGAGATACATATTTAAATTTTGTTAGTGAAACATATTTTGAACACACTACACCAAATGAATATAATGATTTTGAATTAGATATGACAGATAAATGCACCAAACCCATAGTGTCAATGCAACCTTTCATACTTCATGCTCAACCTGGGGCCTTACAGTATCTTAAAGATATAGGATTTAAAACATTTGATAAATGGTGGGACGAAAGTTATGATCTTGACAAAGACCACAATTTACGATATAAAAAACTTTTAGACTTATATAGAAAGTTTACTAAGGCAAGTCATAGTGAATTAACAGAAATGTTATATGAAATGTACGACGTATTAGATTTTAATAAGAATCATTATGATGAGTATAAGGACGGTTCAGAACAATTACAAGATTTTTACAAAAAAATAAAATATACATTTAATTTAAGATAAATATAAGTGTAGATATAATAGTTGATTATTCTACACCTTATAAGGAGAAAACATGAACAATATAAAAAATATGTTCTTAGGTGTATTCTTTGTAATCTTTGCCCAAGGTTGTGCTACAGTTGGTACGGTAATCGATGGTGGTAAAGAGTTAGCAACAAATACAATCGACACAGTTACAGGTACTGCAAGTACTGTAGTTACATCTGTAGCAGATGACGTCGGTAGTGTTGTTCAAACTACAGCAGAAGTTGGTGTTGGACTTGTCCAAACTGCAACAGAAACTGGTGCCGGTTTAGTGGCAACAGTTGCTGATGAAGTTAATAACCAAACAGATGCTTTACAAGAAGGCGAAGAAAAACCTAAAGAAGAAAAAAAGTAAAACGCTCATTCTTTAAACCTTTAAAGTTTTTAAAACAGAACGAAAAACAAAAAGGAATAGCAAAATCCTCAAATGAGGATGAGCAGGTTACAGATGAGGAGATGGCCGAACTTATTAAACAAGTAAAATTGCTTAACAAAGTGATGGAATACTGCTCTAAAAATCCTAAAGAATGTGAAACAGATAAGTAGTTTTATGCTACTTAAATTGTGTTTTTTATTAATGATATTTCCTCTGTCAGCAATGGCAGAGGAAATTGTTGTAAGTCCAGCATACTTACCAGAAGGTAAAGTATTAAACCTAACTTATAATCCCCCACTAGATCCATATTTTTGTAATAAGAATCTTGAACTTTGTAAAAACCTAGAGATCAAAAACTATCCTGTATTTGATATGTTACCACGTGCAACCAACAAACAATGGCTAGCATTTTGGACATTTCAAGTATTAGATGCTTACTCGACATCACGAGCATTAAAATATGATTGTGTAAAAGAAATCAATCCACTATACACAGAACGTCCAAGCGATTTTAGAATTGTAGCAACCAAAAGTTTTTTAATCCTTCCTGGATTATTATATGAGAATTATTGGACAGAGGTAACACCAGACGAATTAAATAATACTAATATGTTATATTCAATTGTTGTTGCAAATAATTTTAGATTACTTGAAAAAGCCAAAGATAATTGTAACAAAATTCGTTAAAAATAAATACATAGATGCTAAAAGAAAAAGTTATAGAAGTTAAACACTATTCAGATAGATTGTTCAGTTTTAAAACTACTCGAGATAAAACATTCCGTTTTAAAAATGGTGAATTTGCAATGATTGGATTAGACCTTCAACCTAAAAAAATTATGAGAGCATACAGTATTGTGAGTACTAATTACGATGACTATTTAGAATTTTTAAGTATCAAGGTTGAAAATGGTCCTTTAACAAGCAAATTACAGAACATACAAATTGGAGATGAAGTTTTAGTAAATCCTAAATGTACAGGAAGTTTAGTTGTCGACTATCTAATACCTAAGAAAAATTTAATTATGTTAGCAACTGGTACAGGAATAGCACCATTTGTTAGTATAGCAAAAGATCCTGCTACTTATGATAGATTTGAAAATGTTTATCTATTTCATACTGTAAGAAAAGTTAACGAAATTACATATAAATCAGAATTTACAGAAATAGAAAAATATATGAACTTTACATACATACCTTCAGTAACAAGAGAACAATATTTTAGACAGGGAAGATTTTGGAATCACATAGAACCTGTATTAGGAAGAAATTTCGATAAAGATATAGATGCCATCATGGTTTGCGGGTCTCCTTCACTTAATAAAGAATGTAGAGAAACATTTAAATATAAAAAATGGGAAGAGGGAAACACTGGTGAAATGGGAGATTTCATGCTGGAACGTGCCTTTGTAGACTGAAAAATTCGATAAATATTGATATGAAATGGTTATATAGCGGGTATGCCGTAGCAGTATCTATTATTTTATTACTCGCTTTAAGAGTATTCGACCCTACACCATTACAAAGTTTACGTGGTCAAGTTTTTGACAGTTACCAACAATTAGATGAAGTAGTGCAAAGTGATGATGTTGTACTAATAAACATTGGCGAAAAAAGTTTAGCAAAATACGGACAGTATCCTTTCCCCAGACAATACTATGCTCAAATGGTAGTAGATGTTGCTATGAAAAATGGCGGTGTTTTAGGCTGGACTATTATGTTTCCTGAAAAAGATAGATTTCAGGGAGATGATAGTTTTGCAAATATGATGAGTCAGAACGTGATGAATGTTCCTGGTGCTAGAAAGAACCCTGTAAACTATAATGTGTTAAGCCAAACACCAAGTGTTAAAGGTATAAAGTCTACAGGTCCACATATAGGCACAGGTACAATAGGACCTGTTCCAGCAAAAGATTATTTGCTTACTTGGCCTAATTTAGTAACTAACGTTCCAATGCTGGAAGTTACAAGTAATGGTAAAGGAGTAAATGCTTCAGCACCACAACCAGATAATCAAACAAGAACATATCCATTAGCAATTACAGTAGGTGATAAAATATATCCCTCTTTTGCTGTGGAAATGTTAAGGGTAAAAACAGGTAAACCCAGTTACATAATAAAAACATCAGAAATAGGAATACAGGAAGTTGCTGTTCCTCCATTTGACCCAATAGTAACACAACCGAACGGAACAGCATATATAAGATTTAATAATGAATTTACTGAAATTGAGTATGAGGGTGCAGAAAGCATTCCAGACTTAGCAGGTAAATTTGTTATAGTAGGTGTTACAGCGGAAGGTATTGCTAACCCTGTACCTACACCTAAAGGAAACTTATATCCTCAACAGATACAAGCACATATGTTACAGAACTTTATAGATGGTAGCAATATAACAAGAAGTCAGTTAAGTGCTGTCATAGAGCTTCTAGTAGGGTTACTGACTATGGTTCTTGTTGCTTTAGCAGTATATAGATTACCATTACTTTTAACAGCACCTATGGCTTTAGCAATACAAGGCGGTATAGTATATTATAGTATACACAAATATACAAGTAGTTTGGTATTATTAGATGCAACATTTCCTGTACTTGCAGGATTTTTAATATTTACACAGGCCGCATTTAATAATTTTTATAAACAATTTAAATTACGTGAACAAATAAAGAAACAATTCGAACATTATCTTGCTCCTGCAATGGTCAAAAAGTTACAAAAAGATCCAAGTTTACTTAAATTAGGTGGCGATACTAAAGAGATGACATATTTGTTTTCGGATATTAGAGGCTTTACTCCTATAAGTGAACAGTTTAAAACTGATCCACAAGGATTGGGTAAACTAATAAACAGATATATGACTCCTATGACAGATTTAGTTATGCGTAAAGAAGGTACTATAGACAAATATATAGGTGATGCCCTAATGGCAATTTGGGGAGCACCACTTGATATAGAAAATCATGCTCAATTGGCTGTTGAAACAGCAATAGAAATGGAAGACGAATTAGAAAAAATTAATAAAGCATTATTTGAAGATGGATTAATGCCACTTAGTATAGGTATAGGTATTAATTCTGGTAGTGCAGTTGTAGGTAATATGGGAAGTAATCAACGTTTTGATTATACAGTATTAGGCGATAGTGTAAACTTAGCGGCACGTTTAGAAGCACAAACAAAAGAGTATGGAGTATTCTTTATGTTTACTGAACATACATTAAAACAAATAAAAATACCTGATAATTTAGTTATGTTAGATAAAATTGCTGTAAAAGGACAAACTGCACCTGTTACTATATACACTATTTTAAAAGATCACAAAGAGGCAAGAACTATAAATAGAATGGTAGAAGCATACCAAAATATAGAATGGAGTACATGTGCTCATCAAATAGAAGTAATGAAACAACATAATTGGAATCCTGTCTTAACAGAGTTGTATGCAGAAAGAATAAAACAACCGGCTCCAGATGATAATTGGGACGGTATAGCAAGGAAGACTAGTAAATGATTAAATTAGATAAAATAAAAAAAGAAAATTGTGTTTCTGAACCCTATGAATATTTACTCATAGAAAATTTTATAGAAAATTTAACAAGTAAAGATATTTTTAATGAATACATGTCTACAGCAACCATGGTTGATGAAGATGAAGCCATGTGTAGTATGACAGCACATATGGTAGAGGATATTATTATGGAAAATAAAGATATCATGTTGCAAAAAATTAATCAAATGTGGGATTTAGAAATTGTAGATATTTGGACAAGTATGAATATGTTTACTAAACCTACACATCATTTGCCTATACATAATGATTATCATTGTGTAGAAAAATCTCCTGTAAGAGGAATACTTTATTGTAATCCTGAAAAGGTATTTGGGACGTCAATTCATGAAAATAAATTAAACCCAACCGGCGAAAATGTAGGGGGTAAATTAGTTCGAGAAGCAGGTGGCAATCCTGGAGACTTATTGTTAATAAAGGTTTCTCCAACTAGTTGGCACTCCACACAAACTAAAAAAGATACTGATTTAAATAGGCTTACATGTAATATGTTTTTTGTACCAAGTATGGACGTGCAATTTTAATTATTCGTCAGGAACCCAATTTTGTATACTTCTAAAAAATTGATAATAGTGTCTAAAATCCTTTAATTGTTGTTTTGCATGGAATAGTTCTAACGGAACACCGTCACCATATTTAATTAATGGAAAATAATATCTTTGTATAATTTTTTCTAATTTTTTTATATCTTTGCCTAGAGCATCTAATAAAATATTGTTGTACTCTAAGTCAGTTACTAGATCAACTAACCAATAATGATAAGGATGCTCTGGATTAAATCTTCTTATAATTTCTCTAGTTTGATAATATATAGCTCGTATAGGATTCATTCCAGGTCTATATAAATTCATTATTTCTTTAAAATAAAAACTTTCATGTTCAGAAGACATATGTTTTATTACTCTAGCATAATCTTTTTTCATTGCACTTTTTAAGGTGTCGAAATTCTCCCCAATATTCTGATGATACTGTTTTAGTACATTATCAAATATCTTTTGATATTTTGGAGATAACTTTTCATAATAAGTGTCTCTTATTTCATCTATTTCTAGAGCACCCTCTAATAGTGTATGTGGAATTGTTTTAGATCTTTGATACTTATCTAATTCTGTGGTTATCCGCAAAACAACAAAATCGATTATTTCGCCTTTGCTCATGTTATTATTTATTCGGAATGTATATTTAGAATAGTGTGTAGTTTATCAGTTCCGCCATTTTTATTTAGGGTAATATGTGAACCGTTGTGTAGAGGTTTAGGCCAAACTCCAATATCAATCCAGGCATATCCGGCACTTTCAGAATTGAGTGAAGGAATAAACTCTTCTTCAACTACATATACAAAACTATAATAGTAAAAGTTTTTATCTTTGCTTTGGTAAACATCTATAGGATTTAATTTTTGTAGTTCTGGAACGAACCCAATTTCTTCATCTAATTCTCTGACAATACATTCATAAGGAGTTTCACCTTTTTCAATTATGCCTCCCCAGAATCCCCAGGTGTGATTAAATCTTTTATTGCCTTCTCTGAGTTGTAATAAACATCTGCCAGTATCCTTGGCAAGAAAAACAACTCCTGCCGCTGTGGTACTCATTATAGTGATACACTCCAAAATCCAGGGTTATATTCGCCTTCATAACTACTTATCCAGGCTGATCCTGTCCATTTATATTGTTTGGAAGTAAAATCGTTGGTTGTGTATTCTTCACTCTTTATATTAGCAGAGTCAAATACAACGGTCCATGCTGAACCATTATATTGTATTATGTCATTTTCATTGGCATCTAATCCCCAATTAGGATATCCTATATCGTCTAAAGATTCGGTTATTAAATATCTTTGTCCTGTTGCGGCGGCTAGTAATACACCATCGCCAGGGTAATTTTCTTTTGGATTTATTATCTTATCCACGTTATCTAATGTGTCTGTTGGTAGTGTGTCTGTATCTAAATTAAAAATTAACGAGCTTTCTGATAATGGGTTTTTAGAAATACTACCTACTACCATATTTAATACATTATCACTATCGTTTGAAATATTTAATTTTAATAAACTTGTTGCAGTAATTTCTCCCTGCATTAAAAGTATGTCATCCCAATTCTGCTCTACACCAGCATTGTTTACCAATATTGCTGTACTTCCTGTTATTTGTAAATGGTAATCACTAGGAGTAACTATAATTTCTGCGGTATCATTTATGTCTCCAAAGAAATCTGCATAGTCTTCACTATATCCTAAGTCTTGTATATTACTTGTTGAGTGTACATCTGCTATAATTTTTTGTATAATAGATTGTCTTTTAACTTTAGCAGGAGGTGATATCCAAATAGGAATAGCAAAGTTTAAAGATGCTATATCTAATGATTCATCTACCCCTGCAGGAACGGCCCGACTGGTCCAATTGATGTCTATGAGTTCTACTTCAAATACACTTGACCAGTCTAAAGGATTATCGTTTGATTGTAGTTGGATACTTGGATTGAATAAAACAAATATCTGTTCTAATATTTGTAGTTTAGTATCTGTATTGGTGGTCCAAATATCAACATTCAATGTCATATTATATGGGACTGGCATGTACCTTTGAGTGGTATATAGATTACCTTGGACTGAGGAATATTGACCAGTTTCTACATTAAAATCTCTTTCAGCAACTTGTTGAGTATCAACAAGAAAAGGCTCGTGTGTTCTGTCCCTTGCAGGCTGTATACTGCCTATAGTAACACTTATAAATGGTGCGGAATTTATAATGTTTTCACTGTTGTTTCTTAAAATACTAGCAACCATTCTACTGGCATCACCATATCTAGCAGGAACACGATTATATTTGATACCATTTTTTGTATTTTCTTTAACTTGAAAATTTGAAAAGATACGAATAAGTTGAAGCAAATATCTTTTTATTTGTTCATCATACCAGTAATCTAAATTTTTACCCGCCATTAGTTATCCGTCCTAGGTTTCACAACCTTACTTAAATTTACTTTTTCAGGTGTTGTTGTACCATCTGACTCTCTTGTTATGTTGTCGTTATTTATAAACGTTGTTAATATTCTATTAGCCGCCGCCCATGCACCTCGTTGATCGGTTCCTACATTAAGCCAACGAGTACCTGATTTTTTAAACAATCTATTTGGTGAAAAATCTGTCCTTAAAAAATAATCTCCATCATTTGTTCCACTAGTTGGAAAAGATGTCCCACTACCTACAATGCTTAAACCATTGATAGGCTGTCCATCGTTACCTGCAAAGTCTAAAGCAGGGGCAGGCTTATCTGGTACTGTTTCATCATAATATAAGTGAGCAGTATTTCTAAATTGAGGATCGTAGGGAACATCTTTTTCTGCTTGTTCCAGCAATTTATCGTTTATATTGATATCATTAGCATAGGTACTAATAAGATTTCTTAAATCACCTTCTTCTTCACCAGTACCAAGAATATCTCTGTACTCTTGTGAATCTGTTATTGGTCCTAATTTAACACGCCACAAATGAGGCCACCAACGTGGATCGTATCCTTCTGCTGGTCTGCTACCATCTGTAACAACATAAAATCTGTTTATTGCTTCATCGCTACCGAGTAATAAGTCATCCCTTAAATGAGGTAACTCTAATACATCACCAGGCATAAGTTTTCTACCCACTGCTTCAACCATGCTTTCTATATGAAAATTCATAAATAATTGATCATTTGCTAGGAACATACCAAATTGTGTTAAATCAAAGGCATCATTATCGCCTAGGTTATATTGTCCACGTAATTCGTATATATTTTCATCGTATTTTCTATCTCTGTTTTCTAAAAATAATAGATCTTGTATGAATACTTCGCTGTTTCCTGCTTCTGAAGAAGGTCTAGTTGGGTCTTTGCCATCGTTTTCAGCATGTACACCTAAATATTTGTGTACATGTACACCGGTGCCTCCGGCATGAAGATGCTCACCAACCACACGGTCGGTAAAATTATAGTCATTTGTTTTGACTGGATTCCATAAACTTAATCTAGGCATAGTACTATTTATCTACTTTTGATTTACAAAATCATTAAATGCAAAAATTAAAAAAAGCACTCGATAAATATTGGCATGACAGCAGTAAGAGGTGCAAGACCTATAAGAAATAAAGAAATATCTGATTTTCATTTTCATATTGAAAAAAATAATATACATATTCCTACCCTTGATGAATATGCAGGCGTATGGAGAGATTGGATAAACTACAGTAATAATAAAAGTTTAACTGGATTAGAAAATTTTGCACATGCAGATTACACGCAAGGTACATCACAAGCCTTTGATAACTTCATATTAAGACATTGCAATACTAAACAAATTATAGTAGTACAGGGAGATTTTCAGTATCATGCTTGTCTAGGTAAACATGTAAATTTTAAAAACATCTATGAGAATGAAAAAAATCAAATTAATCTTGAAGATCAACTTGATGGATTGAACTTACATGCTCTTATTATAAGTGCTCCTTTTAGTGACTTTGGTTGCCTACACCCAGATTTTGATCATCTTATGAAAGTTTGTAATGTACACAATATACCTGTGTGTTTAGATTTAGCATATTGGGGCATATCAAAAGGTATAGATATAAATTTAAATGATTATCCAGCAATAGAAGAAGTGACATGTAGTTTAAGTAAACCATTTTTTACATTGGAAAACCACAGAGTAGGTGTAAGATTTACAAAGGAATATGTTGATGATGGTGTAAGTATGCTTAATGAAGTAAAAATGGCGAATAATTATTCTATGGCATTAGGTGTAGAGTACATGAAAAATTTTAGTCCTGACTATAATTGGGAAAAATATGAAAATCAATACATAAAAGTTTGTGAAGAGCAACAGTTAGTTTGGACTGATACCGTAATATTTGGATTAGGTGATAATGAAAGACACGAGGAGTTCAATAGAGGTGTTGAAGGCAATTACAGAGTTTGTATCAGCGAGTGGCTAGGTGATTGCTGATGATATTTTTAAAACATATAGTTGTAAGCGAATCTGAACCACCAAAGAATTTAATAAAAGAAAATTATACCCCTGCTATAAAAAATTATTTTACAAGCAATACATATGATGATTATCATATACAACCAATAGAATATGTAAATATTAACGAACTCAAAATTTTATTATCTACTCTTGATATTACAAAGGATATGATATTATGCATATCTTTTTTTCGTAGTGGTCACAGTAGGTTTTTTGATATACTTAATATTAATAATTTATTTTTTAATAGGTTTTTACAGAAGTCACGTAAAAATAAATTAATTTTATCTGAGCCTTTGGAATGTTTTGACTATAGAAATTTTATAGAACATTTTATAAACCCGACCGTTTGGAGCCAGGTTAAATTTCTTACTTGTAATATAGATATAGAATACGGACCTAGATATACTATACCTATTCTTAGATTTAATTCTTTTATACCTTACACCTATAATATTTTAAAAAACAGCACACAAAACAAATATATTATAGATAAGGATTTTTTTATACCTGCAAATACTATTAGGGGAACAAAATATATTGTTATGCACCTTCTTAACAAAGCAGGATTGTTAGAGCATAATTATTACACATACGGTGAATATACTGATTTACAAAAAGAAAAAACAAATAGAGATAGCAAAATTTTTTTTAACGATTCGACTCAACTAGATACTTTATCTGACGCTCTGCACAATTACGAAGTCGAAAAGCATCATATAGAAATACAAGAGACACCAGGTGGTAATAGATATCTTGATTTACATTTAAATGAAAAATTAGATATGTATTATAAATCCTGTAGGATAGGGGTTGTGATAGAAGATTATTTTTTAATAGGAAAAGAGAATAAATTTGTTTATCATAAACTTTTTAATATTGTCACTGAAAAGACATTAAATTTTGTATTTTTAAAAAAACCTTTTGTAGTATTCCAATGTAAAAATTTTTTACGCAATTTTAGAAAACTAGGGTTTGAGACATTTTCTCCATTTATAAATGAAGATTACGATGATATAAAAGATGATATAGAAAGGTTTCAAGCAATAGTATTAGAAATGCAAAGAATAGCAAATTTATCAGAAGAAGAAAAGAAAAACCTTTTAATAAATTTAGATCAACGTTGTAAACATAATTTTAGCCTTATGTCAGAAATGCATAATAAAAATCAACTCATACTATAAATAGTAACACAATATTACTTACAGGAGACAGACAAATGATAGTAAACTCTCACAACGATTGGGACCCATTGGAAGAAATAATCGTTGGACACGCCCACCATTCAAGAATAGCAACTGATATTTCAGCAAGAAGTTTCAGTTATGCACCTTACCCGGAAGAACAAATTAAACCATTGGAAGGAACTTATCCTCAATGGGTCATAGATGAAGCAAATGAAGATGCCGACGGACTGGCAGACACACTTTCAAAAATGGGTGTCAAAGTACATAGACCAGCAATAGTTGACTGGGACAAAATGAACTATGATGTAGGACAAGGTTGGAATTCAAAAGGCTGGTATAGTTGGTGTCCGAGAGATCTAATACTTCCATTAGGCGACATGTTAATAGAAACTCCTACTCCTGTGAGAGCAAGATATTTTGAAGCAAAGCATCTTTACGAAGATATCATGTATGAAGCATTTGAAGATGGTGCTCTTTGGTTAGAAGCACCTAAACCTAAACTACACGATGATATGTACCAGTTTGAGAATCTTGATGTTGCAACATTATTAGACCATGAAATTTGTTTTGATGCACCTAATATTGTGAGAGTTGGTAGAGACTTATTATATCAAGTTAGTAACTCAGGAAACATGAAAGGTTATAAATGGCTAAAAAGATTATTAGAGCCAATGGGTTACAAATTACATTACAGTGAACTTTACAGTTTTGCACATTTTGATAGCACTATTGTTCCACTAAGACCTGGACTTGTTTTAATGAATAGTTCAAGAGTAACACCAGATAACTGTCCTGAAATGTTTGCAAAGTGGGACAAGATTTGGTTTGATGATTGTGTTGTACAAGGTAGTAAATTATCAGAGGAAGGATATATTGCACCATGTTCACCATACATTGGTATGAATTTACTAAGTGTAGATCAAAATACTGTAATCTTAGACTCAGCACAAGAGCCTCTGATGAGAGAACTTGACAAGTACGGTATAGATAGTGTACCTGTACAGTTTAGGCACTCTATGACGCTCTCTGGCGGCATACATTGTGCTACTTTAGATCTAAGACGTAGAGGAACTTTAGAGAGTTATTGTGATTAGTTACGGGCATATAGATCTAGATATATCTAAAGCTCAACTAGATAATATCCGTTATACAGATTTTTTCCAATGTTATCAACAATATGAAGCATTGGAAGAATATTACACTGAACATAACAGTAGTATATGGCAGATGTTTGAAGAGTCTCCTGAATGGGTACATGATTTAGCAAATAAAATCCCGCAGGGTTTTGATCATCATGTAGTAAGTACAATTAAGATACCTCCAGGACAGACTATTCCTCATCATGTTGATAAACATTTTAAATTAAAACAACAACATGGAGAGGGAGAGGGATATCGTTATTTGATATTTTTAGATGATTGGAAACGAGGACACTATTATGAAATACATGATAAACCTTACACACAATGGCGTAAAGGTGACTATGTAAAATTTGGTAGTGATGATTGGCATATTGCCGGCAATATGGGAGATGAACCTTTTTACTCTGCACAAGTTACGGTGTTATATAAATGATAAAAGGAAATATAGATCTTTCCTGGTTAGATGAAAGGGAATTATATCTAACAAAATTTGTAGAAGAAACAAATACGATTTGGTCTGGCGGGTATTGGAAGGAAAATAATTTACCAGTACCTGACTATCCAGACGATGGTCCTATTGTTCTACAAACCTATGATGATTTTGCTCCAATGTGGGCTCATAAAATAAAAGAGGTATTTTCTTTTGTAGATTACTCTATGGTAACAGTAAATTGTATCAAACCAGGTAGGTTTATAGGACCACATATAGATAAGTTTTTTAGATTAAATAATTTAGCAAAATTAAATAAATGGGATATAGATGGAAAAATACCTGTGAGAGTTAATGTATTTTTACAGGACAAAATTATGGGACACTATTTAGAAATAGAAGATCAAAATTTTACAGAATATAAAAAAGGTGATTATGCCTTTATTTTAAAAGATCAAGTACATTGTGTTAGTAATATTAGTAATATAAATAGATATACATTACAAGTGACAGGGTACGCAAAAACAGAGGACATAACATGAGAATATTTATAACAGGCGCAGACGGTTTTATAGGTCAGCACATGGTTGAAAGACTAAAAGACAAACATGAACTAGAATTTTTGAAAGAAGATTTAAGAGACCATTCCAAAGTAGGGTTTCAAATTAAACAGTTTGATCCTGAAATAATTGTACATTTGGCGGCCAGAACAGAAGTGCAAGATAGTTTTTATGAGCAAATCACTTTTAGTGAAGTAAATTATGTAGGCACAGTAAATCTTATTGAAATTGCCGCAACATTACCTAATTTAAAAAACTTTGTATTTGCTAGTACAATGGAAGTATATGGTTGGCAACCAATAAGTGATTTAATTAGAGATGGAAAAGAGGAAGGTATAATTGCATTTAATGAAGCAACACCTCCAAATCCAAATGCTCCGTATGCCGTTGCAAAGTATGGATGTGAAAAGTATTTAGAATACGCTCACAGAAGTTATGGACTGCCCTTTACTGCTATTAGGCAAACTAATGCATACGGTAGAAAGGATAATGACTTCTTTGTTACAGAACAAATTATTACACAAATGCTGAAAAATCCAAAAGAGATAAATTTAGGTTATGGTGAACCATACAGAAACTTTATTTACATTGACGATCTACTAGATGCCTGGCAGGCAGTAATTGAAAATCCTGATAAATGTCAAGGTGAAATATTTTGTATAGGACCTGATAATGCAATTAAAATAAAAGACTATGTAAAACTTATTGCAGAAAAGTTAGACTGGAATGGACATGTAAATTGGAATACTAAACCTCCAAGACCAGGTGAAATATATTTGCTTAACAGTACCAATCACAAGATTACAACTAGATTAGGCTGGGTTCCAAAAGTAGAACTTAGCGATGGACTTGATATGACTATTGCAAATTGGAAAGAAATAATAGAAAAAGATTTGCCGTATAACCAAGATAGGAAGTTTTCAAAAGGCAAATAATGTGTTATGACCTCCGTATCTCTTGTACAAGTTAATTTCCAAACAGGCCCGCATCATTTAAACAGTTATTATTTACCCTATAGTGTAGGGGCTCTATGGTCTTTTGTAGAGCAAAATAAACTGATAAAAGATAATTTTATTGTTTCTAATATTATTTTTAGACGAGAACCTATAGAAGAATTAATTAAAAAACACGAAAATACGGATATTGTACTCTTAAGTTTATATATCTGGAACAAAAATTATTGTTTTAAATTAGCAGAAAAATTAAAAGAAGCATATCCTGATATAACTATTTTAATGGGAGGTCCTGAATTACCTTGGAGAGACGATGCATTTTTTGAAAAGTATCCTTTTATAGATAGTATAGTTGTAGGCGAAGGTGAACTTGCATTAGAGCATATTTTATTACAGTATCATAATGGTGAGGAAATAGATAAGGTTAATAAATTTGAAAGAATGAAGGAACTAGATTTACCAAGTCCATACCTAAATGGAATGTTTGATAATTTAGTTAACGAGCACACAGATATAGAATGGGTACCAACCATAGAAACAGATAGAGGGTGTCCATATAGTTGTACATTTTGTGATTGGGGAAGTGCAACAGCAAGTAAAATGTATAAGTTTTATTTTGAAAGAATAGATGCAGAACTAGATTGGATTGCAAAAAATAAATTACCATACCTTTCTCTAACGTCAAGTAACTTTGGTATTTTTAAAGATCGAGATTTAAAAATTGCAGAAAAAATAGTAAAGCATAATAAAGAAACCGGTTGTCCTAATGGACTTAGTGTTAGTTATGCTAAAAATAGCAATGATACGGTTGTACAAATTGTAAAATTATTTACTGATGCAAAAATACAAACCGGAGTAACATTAAGTTTGCAAACCACAAGTGATCATGTTTTAGAAAATATTAAACGAAAAAACATGAAAATTAATTCTATTACCGATGTTACAGATCTTGCAAATAAAAATCATCTTCCGGTTCTCACAGAACTAATTTTAGGCATGCCAGGAGAGGATAGTAAGTCTTGGCGTAACACTTTAGAACAGGTAATACAAAATAATATTTTAAATTTAGATGTATATTTCCTACAATTATTAATAAATTCTCCAATGTATGTGAAACAAATTGCTGATTATAATTTGCAGACGTTTGAAGCATTTGATTTCTTTTATGGGGTACATACAGGAGATTTTTTAGAAGATAGGAAGTTAGGAATAGCAGAATCCATAGAAGTAATACAATCTACTAATACATTTAACAAGGAACAACTTATAGACGAAAGTATATTTACATGGTTTGTATTAGGATTTAATATGTATGGTATTTCTAATATATTATCTAAATATCTATTTGATACATCTAACCATAAATATATGGACTTTTATCAATCTTTATATAATTCTTTACTTGAAAATGACAAATATTTTCCGATTTGGGTCAAGCAAATAAAAGAAGGCATCTACAGATGGCAAGAAACCGGATACATGGATGCTGACATTGGTGGCCTAAGTATTCAGGGTTGGCAATACTTTCATTCCCTTATGCCAATTATACAAAATAATGATTTAGTTGAACATTATATAAATTTTGTTGCTGATCATTTTAGTAAAGAAATAGACATAAAAGTACTAAATGACTATAAAAACTTATCTAAAAATCAAATTAAACAGTTTAATAGATATATAACTAACGAAAAAATACTAGAATTAGAGTCTGGTGCTTTTGGTAAAACTGTTAAGATAGTTGATAGGTTTAATCAATTTCCTAAAAACATTACAGAGCATTTAGAATTCTTATTCTTTGGCAGACGTAGAAGTTGGCATATGAATATAATTCTTGACAAATAGAACAAAGTTTGTTAGAATTGTTTTTTTAGGAAATTTATGGAAGTTTATATCATAGCATTAATATTCATTCTAGCGAATACTTATTTTTCTTTTAAAGCAGGAGAAACGTCTGGCAGATTTGAGGGTATGATTAGTATCACTCAATTTTATAAGGACAAAAACGTTTTAAAAGATAAAAAGAAAATATTAGGGTTTAAAAAATGGCCTTTACCAATACAAGTTTTATATGGTAATCCAGATCCTAAACTTTTCAAGGAATAGAATGGCAAGAAGAAAAAAACAAAGAAGTACATACTTATTAAAAGAGCCCAACTGGAAAGAACTATCATTGCTTACAGAGCCTGCTGATCGTAAAAAAGCAATTAGTGATTCAGAATATTTTGTACACTATGAAATACCCACAAAACAAAAACAAGATGCAATGATCAAATGGATCAAACAAGATAGTGGATGGGATAAAGAAGAAATTAAACTTATAGTATCTATTGATAAAGGCTATTTTTCCTCTATGGGTAAAACTGCTTGGACAAGTAAAAAATTAGGTTATTGGCCAGAAGGTATGATAGAATATGTAAATGAAAAATGTAAACCTCATTGGTTAAAACTGGGTAAGAAGTATTATATAGAAAAAAAGGAAAATTCAAAAGAAAAAACAACCAAAGTCATCAGTATTCAACAACGTATGAGAGAGCAGGTATCTTCTTTATGTGGGGCATGGGAAGGATTACTTGATAGTTTTGTAGAGAATGAATCTTTTTTACTTAAAGATTTCGATCCTTATAATGATATGAGAGCATATCAGCCTTCTATAAAACCCGCTCATGCAAAAATAATTAAAGATTTATATACAAGTGAATTACAAGAAGCCAAGGAAGTAATGGATTGGAATGACCCTGATATAAAAGAAGGGTACTCACATTTTACTCCTAAGATGCGTAAGGATAATTTAGCATTTTTTGAAAAAATACAGACAGCATGTGATACATTAATAGATACAGGAAAAGCAAAACGTAAGCCTAGAAAACCAAAACCTATTAATAGAGAAAAATTAATTCAAAAATTAAAATACCAAATAAATGAAAGTGATCTTGGTATTGCTAGTATAAACCCTATAGATATAATTGATGCAAGTGAACTATGGGTATACAATACAAAATTAAGAAAACTTGGTGTGTATAAAAAATCAGAAATATCTATAGGACTCACAGTTAAGGGAACTAGTATAAAAGATTTTAATACAGAAACAAGTTTTCAAAAGACTTTGCGTAAACCAGCAGAGCAAATAAAAGAAATAAAAAATTCTGCGAAAATGAAGTTTAATAGTTATTTTGAAGATATTAAAACGACACCTACTAAGTTAAGCGGACGAATCAATGATACCACTATTTTATTAAAGGTATTTTAATACGAAATTAGATAAATAGTAGTATGCCAATAGATCAAATAGGATATAAAAGTCGTGAAGAACTCATAAAAGAGATACAACTTCGTTTGGCTGACGGAATAGTTGATGTTGAATTAGACAGAGAACACTATGACGTTGCTATAGATAAAGCATTAGCAATTTACAGGCAGTTAAGTGCAGGTAGTGTAGAAGAAAGTATAATATTTTTTACAACGCAAAACGGTGTAACTGAGTATACATTACCTGATGAAGTAATGGAAGTAAGACGTCTTTACAGAAGAGGTATAGGCACCAACAGCGGTGGCGGCACAAACTTCGATCCGTTCGATGTAGCATTTAATAATATGTATATGTTACAAGCAGGACAAGTCGGAGGTTTAGCAGTATTTGATGCTTTTTCACAATACAAAGAAACTATTGGAAGAATTTTTGGTAGTGAATATAATTTTTTATGGAATAGAAACACCAAAAGATTAAAAATTTTAAGAAATGTCAGGCATGAGGAAGAAATCGCCGTAGGAGTATATAACTTTATTCCAGAAAGTGTTCTTTTAAAAGATGTTGGTGCTAATCCTTGGTTAGCCGCTTATGCTCTAGCACAGAGTAAAATGATGTTAGGTGAAGCCAGAAGTAAGTATGCAAGTGGGTTACCTGGAGCAGGTGGTGCCATTCAGTTGAATGGTGACGCACTTAAGGCAGAGGGCCAGCAAGAGATAGAAGGTCTTAAAGAAAGAATACATAATATGGAAGAAGGTAATAGTCCATTAGGTTTTGTTATAGGTTAACCTATAAAAACCAAAAATATTAAATTAATATTTTAAATTAGATAAATTTATTTTATAGACAAACAAGATTTTTATGATAATAGGTATAACAGGATTTATAGGCAGTGGCAAAGATACGGTTGCTAATATGTTTGTAGATCGCGGTTGTATTCATGATAGTTTTGCGGCACCCCTAAAAGATTTATGTTCCAGTATTTTTGGTTGGGAAAGATCATTGCTGGAAGGTGATACTGTTGAAAGCAGAGATTTCAGAGAAACACCGGACATGTTCTGGACTAAAAAATTAGGTGTACCACATTTTACTCCCAGACTGGCCCTACAATTACTAGGTACTGATGTACTTAGAAATCATTTTGATCAAGATATTTGGCTTAACAGTTTGGAATATCGCATAAGAAAACAGCATACAAATTCATCTTGTGTAGTTGTAAGTGACGCAAGATTTAGAAATGAATTAGATTTAATTAAAAAAATGGGCGGAAAAATAATTTGGGTACAACGTGGCGAGTTACCCGAATGGTATGAAACCGCCAAAACTGCTGATTCAAATGTCGTTAGTAGAAAAATAATGGAAACGACATATAAAGATGTTCATGAAAGTGAATGGAATTGGGCCGGGTATCCAGTAGATTACATTATAGATAATAACGGGACACTAGAAGATTTAGAAAAAAAGGTACTGGAAATACGAGATTGGGACACAGGAAAATTTAAAGAGTCACTAAAACTTATTTAATACCACTAAATACCAGCAAATTCCGTAAATACGGAATAATTCTAATATATGATAAATAAGTGCATACGGGTAACGTATCTAATATATTAGGAGAAAAATATGGCGACATTAGTAAGTCCTGGTGTTAGCATTAGTGTATCAGACGAGAGTTTTTATGCTCCGGCTGGAACTGGAACAGTTCCTTTAATCGTAATTGCAACTGCTCAAGATAAGAGCAGTCCAGACGGTTCAGGTACTGCAGGTTATACAACTTCTGCAACTGCAGGTAAATTATACAAAATTTCAAGCCAAAGAGAACTTCTTCAAACATATGGCAATCCAACATTTAAATCAAGTGGTGGAACACAATTACATGGTGACGAAACAAACGAATACGGCTTATTAGCCGCATATAGTTTCTTAGGTGTTGCCAATAGTGCATATGTTTTAAGAGCAAATGTTGATTTAGACGCATTGGCACCTAGTGCTACAGCACCTACAACAGCACCAGCAGATGGTTCTTATTGGTTAGACACAGCATCTACAGTAATTGGTATTAAAATACATGACGGCACTAACTGGGTAAATAAAACTGCTCTAGTTCCAGAAGCATCAGATATAGAATCAACAGGCAAACCTAAAATTGCTTTTGGTAAAAAAGATGACTTCGCTGTTGTTTATGTAAACAATTCAGGTGTTACTCAGGCAATATTCAAAGTCTACCAAAAGACTTCAAACAGTGATTGGGATTTAATAGGTTCTACAGAATGGAACACTAATACATCTTCAGCATATCACAAAATTGGTTACAACTATCAACTTCCTTTAACAAGAGATGGTGGCGGTGCATTACAATCAGGTGATGTTTTTGTAGCAATAAATGAACCAAATAATGGTAGTACTTTTGCTTTAAAATTATATAGTGCAAGTTCAAGTCAATTTGCATCAGTACCAGTATTTGCAGTCAAAACAATGTCTGAAGCCTATGCAGTTTCAAGACATGGTGCAACTCCAGAATTAGGTGATATCGTAATTGATGTTGCCGGTGAAGGAACAAATGCAAACGATGGACAAGCAACGTTCGAATTAAAAAGACACAATGGTAATTCAAGTGTTATAGCAGAAAGTAGTGCTAATGTAAGTGTTATTGATTTATCATCACATATAGGTGCTACAGTTAGTATGTACATGAGAGTTAATGACGGTGCCAATATTGCTGTTCAATTTAGAACAGATGGCGACGCAGATGGTAATGCAAGTGTTGATGACTTAGTAACTGATATTAATTCAGCAATAAGTAATGCAAACGCACAACTGTCTTTTAGTGCAAACGTTATAGCAGTAAATAACAACGGTAAAATTAAAATTACAAATTCCGATAACAAAGACATCCTATTATGGGACGGTAATGTTGCAGGATTTGGTCCAGCAGATTTAAATTTAACTTCTGATGATCCTTATAGTAATTTTAAACCTTTAAGTTTTACAGCAAAGAGTACAGCAATTACTGGAACATTAGCGGATGGTACTTTATGGTACGATTCAGTTGTAAGTGCAGACAATTTGGATATTTTAGAAAATGATTCTATCAACGGATGGCAAACATTCTCTGGTGATATTCAGGTAAAAGCATCAACACCAACTAAGAAAGCAGACGGCGTAAGCAGTTTAGCAGAAGGTGATTTATGGATTGATAGTAGTAAGTTAGAAGACTATCCAGCAATTTATAAGTATAGTGTAAGCCAAGTTGGGTGGGTACTTGTTGATAGTGCAGACCAAGATAGCCCAGACGGTGTTATTTTTGGTGACTTTAGATCAAGTACAGCAGGTTCTATTTTTAGTACTGCACCATCAAGTGCAACTTCACCAGTAGGTATCTTAGGTTGGAACAAATCTTTAAGTGGCGGTAACCTTAAAAAATGGAACGCAACATTAGAATACTGGGCAGATGCAAGTGGTAATAAGTCCGACGGCTCACCTTACATGCTAAGAAAAGCTCAAAGACAAATGATTGTAAAAGAGTTACAATCTGCTTTAACAAGTAACCAAGATATCAGAAACGAAACAAATAGATTTAATATTGTGGCTGTTCCTGGATATCCTGAACTTGCAGATGAAATGATTGCTCTAGGTGTTGATAGAAAGAACACAGTATTTAGTGTTATAGATTCACCATTTAGATTGGCATCAGACGCATCAAGTACAAGTGCTTGGGCAAATAATAGTAACCTAGCAGGTGAAAACGGCGAAGATGGTTTACTAGCAAGTGATCCATATGCGGCTGTTTACTATCGACACGGTATAAGCACAAACCTAGATGGTTCAAGTGTATTTGTTCCTGCTTCACATATGGCATTAAGAACAATAGCATTTAATGATCAGGTTGCTTTCCCATGGTTTGCACCAGCAGGTTTCCAAAGAGGGCTTGTAAGTAATGCATCCAACACAGGATACATTGACGGAGTAACAGGAGAGTTTGTACCAGTAGCATTAAATGAAGGACAAAGAGATAGTTTATATGCAGACAAAGTTAATCCAATTGGGAATTTCCCAGGAAGAGGAATTGCTGTATTTGGACAAAAAACTCTTAACCCAACATCAAGTGCATTGGATAGAGTGAACGTTGCAAGATTAGTAGTTTACTTACGTGAGCAATTAGACGACGCAGTTAAACCATTCTTGTTTGAACCAAATGACGAAGTAACTAGAGCAAATGCGAAAGTAGTTGTAGATAGATTGCTTGGTGAACTTGTTTCTCAAAGAGGATTATTTGACTTTATCACAGTTTGTGATACTTCAAACAATACTCCAGCAAGAATTGATAGGAACGAATTGCATATTGACATTGCTATACAGCCAGTCAAAGCAGTAGAATTTATCTACATTCCGATCAGAATCCAAAATACTTTGGGCTCAACAGCATAAGATTATTAAAATAATCAATAAAAAGGGCGGTTTTACTGCCCTTTTTTGTGTCAGAATTAAAACTAGAGTTAATTATTTTAGGCCTATTATGATAAATATTGTTATATAAAAGAGCTCTTTAGGAGAAAAATATGGCAGTATCAAGTGCAACAACAGAAACCAAAAGTAAGTTTGGTGTTCCGGTTACAGGACAGACTGGTTCAGGTATTTTAATGCCAAAATTAAAATATAGATTTAGAGTAAGTCTATTAGGTAATTTTGGTGGAAATGCAGAAACAAAAGTTTTAACACAGAATGTTCAATCTGTAACTAGACCTAAAATCACTTATGAAGAAGTAATGGTTGAAAGTTATAACTCAAGAGTTTATCTACAAGGTAAACATGCTTGGGAACAAATCACTTTAACTGTAAGGGACGATATCACAAACCAAGTTGCAAAACAGGTAGGTGCACAGGTTCAAAGACAGTTAAACCACTTTCAACAATCAACACCTGCTTCAGGTAGTGATTACAAATTTGACATGCAAATAGAAATATTAGACGGTGTCAATGCAGGCGCAAGTGAGGTTTGGTTCTTAGAAGGTTGCTTCTTACAGAATGTAGACTACAGTGAATCTGATTACTCTGCAAATGACCAAGTAACAGTAACTATGCAAATTAGATACGATAACGCGGTACACTTTGAAGGTGATAATGATATCAACGGTAGAACTGTAAGTGGAAATCCTTTCCCAGACACAGTAGCATCAGGAACAACTACACTTGGTTAATCTAAGAGGTTAACCATGAGGTTCTTAAATTTTGGTGGCGGGCAACGGAAATTCTTTGCAAGGGATTTCCGCAACGCCTATCAGTTCAGACCTGATATTGCTCCACCACGACAAAAGTTTCAGGGTTATGTAAATTTTATAATTAACCGTGATGTAAAAGAATTAGGATTGTATGCTAGTGGAGAACAATTTAGGACAAGAATAAGTTCATTGGTCAAAACAGCAACGTTACCTGATATATCTTTTAGATCAGAAATCAAAAACAAATACAATAGGAAAAAAATAGTGCAAACTGGATTAGATTACGGTCCAGTTAGTTTTACTGTTCATGATACTATTCAAAACGAATGGCTTACTTTATTCATGAGGTATTACTCTCATCTATATATGAATCCTAGAAATAAATTTAAAAGTGATACAGATAGAGACCCTATATCATTTTTTAGATCTAGTAGTGAATATAATGAAAGCAAACATGCTGGAAAATCTACTGGGGTTTTTGATAGTAATGCATTTGGATTTAATGTATCTGAAACTGCTAACTTCTTTGAAAGAATAGATTTTATTCTATATCATGGAAATAAAGGTGTTCAATACTCTATAACTAATCCTGTAATGAACAGAATAAGATTCTCTGATATAGATTATGGTTCAAGTGAAATAATGGATTTTCAGATGGAATTTGATTTTGAAAATTTTGTTGTGGCAAGAGAACTTAATTTTGATTTAGCAGAACAAGATTTAAATAGATTTGAAGAAATCGACGATCCTAAAAATCTTCCTGGATTTTATGCTGGAGCAAAAATACCTGTTGCTCTGGAAAAATCTGTAATTTTAGATACTACTGGAAAGGCTGAAGTTGGGAGGGAACGATCTTTTCAAGTGCTTAGTGATATGAAAACTCAGATAGAAGACACCATACCAGGTTCTAATTTAGAAAGCACATATTCAGAATACACTCCTCCAGCGAGTAGTGGAGGATTTCTATCCGGTATTCAAGATTTCTTAGAAGACAACCCGTTTGGAAGGATTATAGATAGAGCAATAGGCGCCAAAATAAATGGACAAGATCCTAAAGACGCGGCCGGAGATGCACTTACAGATGAAATTGTTTCTAGTGTAAATGTAAACAGATGGACAAATAAAACGGGACAAAGTTCCGGAGATGCTGATCCACCTAATATAACTTTCGGGTCTTAAAATGAGTTCTTCACTTTATAATACATTTGGAAACGAATTAAGATACGATGTCTTACAATCTACATTGTCAGTTTTTTTAGAAAATGCTACGATTAAATTTCCATTGCCTCAAGCAAGTTCAGAAATATTAGGTGATATAGACGGAAATCTAGATGTAGTTAATCCTGAGGTATTAACACAGGTTAAGACTAGACTTATAAGGATAGGATATGGTGAAGCAAATGCAAACGCATTATCAATTGTTCTTATAAAAGTTGCAGAAAATTTAAATACAAGCCCACTAGAATTTTTCAGTATAAATGAAAATACTTTAAAAATTACCAAAGATGCCTATGATGCCATAAATGCAAGAAGGCCCATAGGTAACAGAATAAATTTAGTGATGCCAAAAGACAATTCAAAAAGTCCAGCAGGTAAACTTATAAAATCATAATGGCTAAATTCGCAAAAGGCAAATATGAAATATTAAATGCCAGTAAGTTTGTGGGAGGTAAATCACCTACCTATAGAAGTAGTTGGGAATTAGCATTTATGCGTATGTGCGATAATCATCCTAATATTACTAAATGGGCAAGTGAAAACGTTAAAATACCATATAGGAGTCCGGTAGATGGAAAGTATCATAATTATATTCCTGATTTTATGATACAATATACAGACAAAGATGGTGCCCAACATGTGGAACTAATAGAGATCAAACCTGCTAATCAAACAACATTAGAGAATGCTCGTAGCAGAGGACAAGCCATACAAACGCATATAAACGCCGCTAAGTGGACTGCGGCACAAGAATGGTGTAAACGTAAAGGCATACGTTTTAAAGTGATAAACGAAGACCAAATATTCAGAAGCAACAAACCACGTACGCCAAAGAAACGAATTTCTCGCTCTAGAGTAAAATAAATAGTATTATGACAAAGAAACTAGAAGAAGAATTTAATTTGCCACCTATTGAAGAAGTTACGGAAATCGTTCCTTCAAAAGAAGAAACTGAAGAAGTTATTGAAGAAACACAACAGGCATTAAGTGTAAGTGAAAAAATAAATGCGGCCTTTAAAGAAATAAAAGGCTTAGAAGATCATGAAACTGAAATGAGTGACATAGCCAAAAAGGCTATAGAAAGTTATGAAACACTAATGCAACTGGGTATGAATGTCAGTGACATGGCGGCTGGTAAAGTATTTGCAGAAGCAAGTAACATGCTTAAAATAGCCTTAGACGCCAGTGATGCCAAAACAAAAGCCAAGTTACAACAAATAGATTTAATGCTTAAGAAAGCAAGAATAGATAAGTTTGATAATAAGGGTACAGAAACAGAAGCCGTACAAGCAACTGTATTTGATAGAAACGATCTATTAAAAATAATTAAAGGTGGTTAAGACCAAGTAACCAGTTTAAATCTTTCTTTAGGTAAATTTAATTGTTTTGTAGTCCATTTACTTTGTCCAACAAAATCTAAGTCCTTCCAACTGTCTTTATTTTCTAATTTGTAATTAGCAAATTCTTGCCAATCCATACTAAAGATTAATTTTTCGATTTCTTCTTTTTTGGCTAATACTTCATCTAAACTATTACTGTCCCACTCGTAGTGAAACAATTCCATAGTGTTGTATCTATTATTGTCTACATAATCTAAACTGATATCTATGCCCCACTTGGGTTTAAGTTGAGTCATTTTGTGTATAAGATGATTACCTTCTGCCCAATGCCCTAACTGTTCTAGAGCATATCCGTGATAACCTTTGCGTTCAAATAAGTAAGAATGATTTATGTGTGGGCCTGTGTTATTACCTTCACTCTGTATCCAAGGTTTAGCAATAGCACGCCTGTAACGTATATATTCTGCTTCTCCCATATTTACTTTGGCATATTCTTGTTCTAGTGGGCATAAGTCATAGCCTGATTGGTCAAACAAATGTAACATATCTGCATTAGGACAATGCATTTGTTCTATTGCACACCCCCATGTATGTCTATCTGAAAAGGTTTGATCTGATAATTTAAACATACTTTTATTTAGCATATATTTTTTCTTCTATAAAAATTAATTAGATGATAAATAAGTACTATAATTGGAGTTTTTTATGGAATTAAAACAATATATTTCAGAAGCATTTAGTAAAGAATATGGCTTTAGAGTAAAAATTGCAGGAGACTGTGATTCTGGTACTATGGACATGTTAGAGAAATGTTTACAAAAATACAATCTTGTAAGTGCAACACCTTGGAAACGCACTCCTATAGAAGAAAATCCACAAGAATTTGTTAGAGCCAAAGGCGCAACATTTACTAGTGAAGTCTGTAGTAGTGACATTGTACTCAAATATCCAGTTAACGAAAGAATACTTGAAGTTTGGTTAGCAGTAAACTTAGGATTGAACCATGAAAGAGTATTAGTTTATGGAGTTAAAGAGCCAAGAAGAATAGAAAGCGAAGTTGCTGAAATTAGACACGAGCAAGATAAAGACAGATATGTTTCAGAAGAAGATGCAGAATTAAACAAAGAAGAACAAGCACATTACGAAAATGAAAATGTGGATGTTGATTATAAAGAAGCATTTTTTGGTGAAGAGTTTAATAAAAAATTCCTAGAAGAACTACAAAAAAT
>Ga0181601_10000751_pt1 | contig 26843 bp, 19 predicted proteins | sample 041ome_8_FD_133020 | JGI IMG/M metagenome (GOLD analysis project Ga0181601, IMG submission 133020) | Coastal salt marsh microbial communities from the Groves Creek Marsh, Skidaway Island, Georgia - 041407BS metaG (megahit assembly) | ecosystem: Environmental > Aquatic > Marine > Intertidal zone... | reverse complement strand
GTCATTCAAATCATATTCAGGATGTCGTTCGATTTCACGAAACCGAATATCCATACTGGATTGATTATCTTTATGTAGTTTATCGTTAATTACCTGTCGCATATTACCGCATTTCAATCCACCCGAAATATAAGTTTCTGGGATATCACGAACCACTCGTGGAAGCCGTATCCATGGTTTACACCGCGTCATTGCATATTTAATAACATCTTCCATTAAATGTGTAGTTTTACCATAAGGATGATATAACCCCTCATTATACCATTTTTCAATCTTGGTCCAAGGTACAACTTCACATGGATAAATCTTAATTTGATCTGGTTGAAAATCCTCCTTTTCATATACAACATCAAACATCGCTTTATCTATTTCGGGTGTGGAATAAGGTAAGTCTGGCATCAAATGAATGTCGATTTTAAAACAGTTATTTTTACATATTTCAATTGCTTTTATGGCTTGTTTTACATCATGACCTCTATTGATTTTTTTCAATATATAATCGTCAATATGTTGTAATCCCAATTGAATTCGTGTGACGCCCCAACATAATAATGTTTTTAGCCATGGAACCCCATCTTCATCCATTTCCAATACTGCATCCGGACGAGTTTCAATACAAATACCAATTATTCTACATTTAGAGTTCTGATTAATTTCTATTTCACGTTCTAAACTATATGGCTCTCTATGTGGTGTATTGTCAAAATATACATTTACGCAATATATGAACTGCGTAAAGAACCACTGTAAATATTTTTTAGGATATTCCGTAAAAGTACCTCCTTCTATGATGAATTCCAATTTATCACACTTGTGACCGCAAATAAATAATGAATTTAATCGATTATATGTTTGTTTATAAGGATGAAAATTATTACGATTGGCGCGTTGAACCGCGGGCTCTTTTGATAAATAACTACGGGGTTGTGGAGTCCAATTATTTCCTTCATGAGCGGGTTCATTCGGACAATAGAAACAGTCATGTTTACAACTAAATGACTGACCGTTTGGACGTGGTGACGTCAATATTGTAATTTGGTTTATTCCAGATATATCATTCGATGGTTTTTTCATCAATATCATTGGTAATATCCCATTTTCTTTTACTTTATTCTGTGCCAATAATTTCTTGTAGTGAAATAATAATGTTGTTTTTTTAATTTGTAATTTATGTGGATGCATATTCTCTTGTATTTTTCGTGGAACTTCATTACGTAATTTGCGTATTATCTCTTTTTCTTTTAATTGTTCTTTATTTTCATTATATACAGCAATGATCCAATGATGTAAATTATTTAGAGTATTTATTAGTATATTTTCATCATATTCCATATTTTCATGATATTCCATATTTTCATGATATTCCATGTTTCCATTCGAAACAATGTCTTCCAAATCTCCAATCATATTCTTTCAATATTATTTACAACCATTGTAAACAATATTATTATTCAATTTTACACCACTATCTTTTCCAGTGATAAATATGGTATTTTCATTATTTTACTAATGTTATCATTTACACTATATCCGATATAAAATGATTTACTTGAATGGGAGTAATCAAATCCCAAACAGTATTCAATAGGATGTCCTTCAAATGTAAAATAATCCGAATATCTAATGTTATAATTTTTATCCATTCTTAATAAAATATGATAATAATAACGTTTTTGATTTGTATGCAAATGTACTTTATGTGCGATAAACCACCAGTGATTATTTATATAAATACCGTTTGTAGAACCTCGCAGTCCTGACAAGTAATGATATTTGTGATTTCCAACGTCATAATCTATATCCTGTTTCACAAACACTGTCTTATCGTTCAATGAAAATAATGAACCAGTAATTAATGGATACCATTGATAAATAATATTTAGACCATCCTTCGTATTGTATAATACCCAATTCTTTTCACACTTTCTATTCATAGGACTATCAACCATGTTTCCAGAGTATTTATTGTTATTATAATCATATGAACCAATCTGTATTTTGATGACACCGTCCGCCATTCCAACATTTGACGAATAATATATTTTGTCGTCTATAGATAATAATCGTACATCCTCTATTCCTTTATATAAATTATTGTCAGTTGTCGCATTATAATCGCTTTCATGAGTATTATTTGTTATATTAGTATCATAATGATAATCCATGATAATGTTTTTTGTTTGTATAACGCCATTGTATTCATATGAACCATCAGAACGTATTTTATAATTAACATATCGTATATTCATAAATAATATATCATCACATGGTTGTGTATCTTCACCGTCTTTCATAACAAAAGAGGGAGAGCTAGGGTAAAATCCTGCAATAGAGGGACAATTAATTGTTTGAGTAGTATATTCCTTTGAAAGAGTTTTAGTATAAAATATATAATTATCAAACAAACTGTGTTGGTATTCCATTTCAACGAAATCCAAGGATAATAACTCTCTGTATAATTTATTTACTTTCGATGTTGCATTTACATAATATCCAATAATTGTCATTTCATAATCGAGTTTATATAAATATACGTCCTTTTCTAAAAATAAATGTCCTGTGAGTGGTTTTCCATTTACAAGTCGTTTCGCGAGTAAATAAAAATTATAGGCTAGTTCATAAGAGCATTCACTACGATAATGTTTTATCAAATGATAAATATTCTCGATACGTTCATTATAAATCTGAATTCCCTTTAACCAATAAAAAATAGCAACATCCTTTTTATTCATATGATAATAACATTGAGCCATATAATAATACGAACACCATAGTTCTTGTATCCACCCACCCATATCTATACGCCGTTGATAATAATTAGCTGCGTTATCATAATCCCCATTATCCTTGTAACTGTTTGCCAAATAGAATACGTAGCGTGAATTATTCGGCGCATTTTTTAATCCGTCTGAAAGCAATTGAATATCCCGTTGAAATTTATTTGTTTTGGAACCACCATCCCCGACATCATTAATAATCACCTCACTTTCAATAAAGTCATATGTATTAGATGTATTGCAGGTATCAAAATATTCATGTGTCACACCAATATATTTATATTCTGTGTTTGCACGAACAATACGAACATTTTTATAATTACATTTAAGAGAACCTTGATATATATAACAAGCATCTTTATTAACATATTTTTCTTTAAAATCGGACACGGAAATACTAGATTCAAAAATCATATCTGCGTCAATAAATAAAATGTGCGTGACGGGAAGAGAACAAGCACGCTGAAAAGCAATATTGCGATTGTATTCAAAATCTACAAATGATTCATCAAATAATAATCCATCAATCCCATTATTAGAAAAATAATCTTTAATGATTTGCTTTGTATTATCAGTTGAACCAGTATCACAAATACAATAATAATCAATGTAATTAATAACAGATTCTAATAGGCGAAGTATAATTTTTTCCTCATTCTTTACAATCATATTTAGACAAAGCATAATTACAAATATAATATATATTACTATTTACTGTTTAATATTTATTTTGTTCCAAATGATAATATAATAAAATATTATCGGAATATATATTAAATTAACAATGTCATTTACCCGTTTTCACGATGATGATGCACGTATAAAAAAACAAATAGAAGAAAGTAGTTTCATTGGAAGATATATGTTAAACACACCTGGTCCAGGTTCTCAATTACCATTTTTGGAAGACGCTCATATTAGATTACAGAAATGGGGTTCAAACGCACATTCAAATAGTACCGAATTGGAAAGTGATTTGAAAGGGTTGTCTCGTAAATATAATCGTGATAATATTAATTTAAATAACTACAAAGAACACACGAGTGATTCGTATAGTCTCTCATATGCGTCTCAAAAACCATTTGTAGAAGAAACACGTTATACACATCCCGCATGGATGTATGTAGATTTAGAAATGAACCGTTGGGAAAAACCAATAGTAAATCCACAAGCACATACAGAGATGGATTTTGATAATAATTCAAGTTCTCGTATTTTAGTAAAAGATAAATATAAGTCATAAGTCCATTTTGTAATGACGAAAAATATATAATTATTTTATATAACTATATAATAATTAATGGAAGCTGTAATTCCTCTATTTGCATTAGGTTCACTATATGTAGTTAACAAAAACACAAAGAAAAAGGAGGGTTTTAATGATACAAGATTACCCAATGTGAATACACCAAATAAAAATTATCCACAAGAATATCCTATATTGAATCACGAAGAAGACCAGACAACACAATTAGCTGCTACAAATAAGTATAGCGGTTCTGCTTATACTGATAAATTTTTTGATGTTACTGGTTTATCATCGGCTAGTCCTACTGATGGTGAATATTATTCTTTAACGGGAGAAAAAGTATCTGGTAATTATTTCGAACACAATAACATGGTTCCCTATTTTGGTTCAAAATCCCATACAATGGTTTTAGATGAAAACACATCCGAATCTATTTTGGATAATTATACAGGCGCTGGTTCACAAGATGTCACAAAAAAGGAACAAATGCCTTTATTCGCACCAAATGAAAATTATCAATGGTCGCATGGAGCTCCAAATGAAAATGATTTTTATCAATCCCGTGTAAATGCTAGTATGAAAATGTCTAATGTTTTGCCATTCGATCAAGAACAAGTTGCCCCTGGTTTAGGTTTAGGATATAATACACAAGGAAGTGATGGTTTTAATGCGGGTATGATGTCTCGTGACGAATGGAAACCAAAAACGGTTGATGAATTGCGTACTGCCAATAATCCTCGTGCTGGTGGTATTTCTGTTCTTGGACGTGAAGGTCCAGCAGTATCACATATCAAAAAAATTGGTATGGAAGGTAAATTTGAAAAAAATCGTCCCGATCGTCATTATGAAAATGGAATGGATCGTTGGTTCACAACCGGAGGTTTAGAAAAAGGTGAAACCGCACGTTCTATACAAATTGACCGTTTTACAAATCGTAAAGAAGTTGGACGTGAATACGCTGGTATTGCCGGACATTACAATAATGGTGAATATGTTTCTGGTAAATATCAAAAGTCACGTAATATTGAATTAGGTGCCAAACCTATTGGTGTTGCTGGTGCTTCCAATAAAGCAAATCCTACAACAGGTGATTATGGTATTCAAGGAAAGAAGGCATATCCTAATAATCGTTCTACAAACAATGAAACCAATTATTTTGGTGCAATTGGATACTCTGTAAATGCTGCCGTTGCTCCTTTAATGGATATGTTGCGTCCTACACGTAAGGAAGACACTGCTGAAAATATGAGCCCATATAGAAACGCTCATACAGCAATCCCCGAAAGCTATGTATATGATCCTTCACAAAAAGCACCCACAACACACCGTGAAACATTGGAAAATAAAGTTCATTTGAATATTAATAGACAACAAAATGGAGATGCTTATATGGTTACCGAACATCAACCCGTTAATAATGCTCGTACAAAAACAGGTGATTTCTATTACTCGGGAGTTGCCGGTGCTGGAGACCGCACACAAGAAATGCGTTCGTATGAAGCGGAATATAATCAACGTAACAATGATATCAAGAGTTCAACCATCAAAGGTCGTATGGTACCAGGAAACATGAAATTAGCTAATCACAGTATCAATATGAAACAAGCCCATCGTGATACACATTTGAAAAATAGTCGTGCATTGACAGCAACAATGCCTACACAAGCACCAAGTATGTCTTCAATGGGTGTTTCATCACACCACAACAATAAATTATTTTCTGGAATAAGTAACGAACGCAATGACAATTCAATTACATCAGCCTTACAAGGTAATCCATATGTAGTTGACTATAAAAAAATGCTATAAATAACCTAGTATTTGTGAAATAACCTAGTATTTGTGAAATAACCTAGTATTTGTGAAATACCTAGTATTATGAAATATTATAATATCAAAAATAGTTGATATTATATGAACCCTTTAACAATCAATAGTATAATTATCGCATTCAGATTTGTGGTATTGATATCCATACCAAGCGTCATAACCTTGTTGTCTATATACAGTATGCGCGCAATTCGCGTTTTTTTGGCAATCAAATAGACTACTACAAGATATCCCACATTCATTATACTTTGAATTGGGATCTCCGGAACACCAATAATAACTATTGATTTGGAATAATCCGTAATCGGTTGAACCATCCGTATTTTCGTTCGTAGCATCGCAATTGAATGAACTTTCATATTTAGAAATGCATACCATGGTAGGAATCTGACTGGATGAGAAACCGGCGTGTTTCAAATAATCAGCAACATCACATTCCGATTGTTTATTATAGAGAACGATGGTTGATACTTCTTTTGAAGTAGAATTATTGTTACTCGAGTAACGACGATGAGCTTGAGAAAATAAAATACCGGTAATCAATAATAGTGATGTAAACAACATTATATATATTATCATAAATCATTCTTTATACTTTTTTATATTATTTTCAATCAACACTGTAACAGATTATAAAATATTGTTTCATCATTATTACTTTGGATAAAATAATTTGTAATTTCTGCAGGAGTTTTATTTTCACTATATTTAGATAATATGGTCTCATCAATTGGTTTTTCGTAATAAAATTTAAAAAAATCTGATAATGACGATTTGGATATCATTTGCATTTCCATTGTTATATCAATACGACCAGGACGAATCAAAGCTGGGTCCAATTTATCATAATGATTTGATGTAATAATGATGATGCGTCCAGGCGTTTCGCATATCCCATCAAACACATTCAAAATATCATCCAAAGTGATTTTGTCATCATCGTTTTTTATTTTGTTATCATTTGACGGTGTAAATTTTGCTTTTCCATGTTTATTTCCTTCAAGTATATCATTACAGTCATTTTCGATATCATTTTCAGTCATTTGTGTTTTCTTTATAACATTCTGTGTTTTAACATCTTTTTTTGCTTCACGTGAAAAAACAATTTCATCCGCACAGTCAATATCCTCAAAAACAATAATTTTCTTATCAAAACCAATCGGATTTTTCTTATTATTATGACAATAGACCTTTTCATAAAAAAATGTATCCAATTGTTTAATCGTTTTAATTGTTTTAAATGACAATGTAATAATATGTCTGTTTGTATAATTCGCCAATGCTTTTATAAATGATGTTTTTCCTGTACCCGGATTACCATGTAAACCTATCCCAAGTGTATATGGAATCCCTTTATCATAATACCATTGTTTGTTATTTAAAAAGAAATCAATCTTCTTTATTGTTTTTTCTTTGTCGTTAAAAAATATATTTTTAAATGTACGTGAACTTTCAAATGATGTTTCTTTCCAACAATCGTATACTTCTTCTTCGTAGTTATTTGATATTAATCTGTAAACATATTTTTTATTATTTCGTTTTTGTGTCATTTTTTTTTGATAATCATCACATAAATTATTTACAAAATTTTTTAATTTGCCTATATCGTATGTATAAGAGGATATGGTGATTACAATCGTTTTATGCATAATACAAGAACTTTGATTTTTAGTATTATCACTGGTTGTTTCCTTTATTTCCACAAAACCATTGATATGTTTATTAATAATGAATGGATGTTTTTGAGTAATAATATATATACCATCATTATCAAAACCATTAATATTCATTTCATCACTTTTTTGTACGACATTGCTATACATATATTCTAATTCATTTATGTAATTTGTATCATAACAACAATTATTTAAAATATATTCAAATAAAGCAACAAATTCGTCTGAATAATTTGATGTTGTTAATGGACCATTCCAATTCGTTATTGATGTTTTTGTGCCTTCATATGATATTTTATTAGAGATGTAAATTGTATTACATATTTTATAATAGATATCACGAATGTCATTGTTTTTATATACCATGAAAAAAAGTAGCATCAATATGACAATATAATGGTTATCCTTGATACTACCATTAGTAAATTGTGAAATCATAAATATCTTTGCATATTCACTATAATCCATATTAATCTATACTATAAATTATCTTTGTATTAATTAGATAATTATATTTACCCAAATAACTTATTCATATTAATTGCTTCTGTATTATGTTCTTGTGTTTTAAATAATTTATACACTAATTCATCATTTCGAAAACGAACAGTATATTCTTGTTGAATCGCATTTCTTCCTATTCTTCCTAATGCCTGCATCGTTTTCTGTTGTGTCATATTATCCAAGTCTTTTCCTAATATACCGTGACAAAACTGATAATTCGTTCCATAAATATAATCCGACGACGCAATTATCATAAATAACATTTGTTCTTCAGCCATACGTTTCATGATTTCATTATAATCTTGATGGTGATGTTCCAATAATACACCAATACCCATCAATAATAATATTTTATAACTATTATCAATATTAAGCAACATAATGTCTTTTACATTGTCCTCTGATATAGTTGGATTAAATGCGTTTGGAATAACATTACCAACCCATTTTTCTTGATGAGGTACACTATTTGGGATATATTGATGATCTAATGACATGTATAACACTTGTTTTCGCAATTTATCAACTTCATTCATCATTTGCTGTGTTTCTTTATCCACATGACGTTTTTCAACCACCTTTATTTTTCCTGTATCATCATCGTTATTGCTTGTCATTTCTTCCCTCCTTTTTATATCATTATCTAATGACTCAATCTTTTTTGATAATATATTATTTTTATTTATTTTCGCCAATAATTTCTGGAATTCTGGTATTGGTATATGCGATTGTTGAACGTAAAACTTACATATTTTATTCACATCTTCGCACAAGTATATTGTGGGTCCATCTGTTAATGTATGCGCGTCCTGTGTCGTAAATAATACACTACATTTTTTGTCATTTTTCGGCTTTTCAATTTCAAACACACTTTGTGTTCGTCTTAATTCTGTGGATTTATATAAATCATTATTACTTTGATCGCTTGGTAATGATGTTGTGCGTTTCAAATTATAATTCGCAAATTTACATTTTTCATTTTGCTTTATATGGGTATATATTGTGTCCCAATATTCTTCTTTTATGTTTTCCAAACACAATAAATAATATTCTTTAATGGTATTCATTGTAATATTTCCAATATTATTATCAAACTGATTTTCAAATTTACATGCTTCATGTATATATTCATTCTTATTTACAAAATAAATGAATTGTACGATATCATCCAAATCAATATAACGTAATAATGTTTTATTATTTTTACAATATTCCACGCATATTTTTAAATCATCATATTTTTCATACATACTATGTGGTGTCATACAAATACTATCTTTTGATAATATTGGAATAGTCTTCGCAAAATCATAACTATTCACATCATAAATAACCGCACCGGAATATGTCCGTTTGAAATATTCAATGACAGCTCCAATTTCGGTTTGTTTTGGTAATGTAGCACAAGATAAAACCACATTTGGTATTTCATTATTTTGCCAAGTGTTTTTAATTGTTTCATGTAATTCATGTTCTTCATTATCAAGTGTAATGGTTGGTTCATCCCAATATGTTACTATTTCATCCACATGATTAAATTTCATCATATATTTCATGGAAGTGATATATGAACGCACATCACAAATAATAATTTCCACATTAGAACCATTTGTATTATCAATCTTTTTTGTTCCGTCCTTATATTTAATGTCTCGTCCCTCCTTTTTACATACTGGATTACCACAATAACACCTTTTTGTTATAGGATTGATGGAATGTTTAATATAATCTTTCGCAGCATAATAATGCAAACGAATATCGGAAATCTCATCACAACCAAATGCGAATGCTATTTTTTTTCCCATAGTAATTGCTGACTTTGCCAATGCCAACCCAATATGTCGTGCCACACAAACGAAAATTACCTTATGTTCGTTTGATAAACCAATTGGTGTCATTGTTTTTCCAGTACCAGTGGGTGCAGAATATAAAACTAATTTCGGATGATGTTTTTTTGTTTTGAAAATCTCATAAATGTCTTTTTGATGTTTATACAATGTTTTATCCTTGTATTTCATTATATAATCATTACGTTCTATATAATCCACAGCATTCTTCAAAATATCTTTTGTTGTTACATTTTTTGAACCAATTTCTATTACTTTTTTAATAAAATCTATAACATATATATTAATATGTTTTATAGACGATTTTTGTATTTGTATTAATGAGTATAAATAGGATGTGTAAGTTGTTTTACCTTTATTAATGTATTTTAATATGTACGAGCATAAATCTAACAAAATATATTCAAAAATGTATTGTTTATTTTCTGCGATTTTATCGTCTAGATTTTGAACTTTAATACTGTCTGTACTATTTAATTTTTGTATTTTTTGTGTTTCAAACGACAGTTCCAAATTAGGATAATATCTTTTCTTTATTTTATTAATTATTTTATTGAAATATTTATCATACAAATAGTAATGCATACTGTCAAAATTGTTATTAATTTTCAAAAATAATAACATTGAAGTATGATTGTTATAATGTATGTCAACATCATAATAACCCTTGTCAATCATCGTCAAAATTTGTTTCTCTTCCTGGGAAACAGGCTTCTCAATTGTATTCCACTCTAAACGCGTTAACTTTATTTGTCTTAAATCCATTGTTGTTACTTGGTATATTATTTACAATATTATTTTATCTATATATTGATTCAATTTTTCATTTTGAAAATAAAAAATATAAATGGTTTTCGTTTAAAATATTAGATGTTACAATTTTTTAATACAAAAACAAATATACAAGATGTTAATTTTCAGGACGTTCAAAAAATTATTAATAATTCAAGTGAATATATTTTAATAAATACATTACCTGAAAATATGCAATCCTGTCTAATATTAAATACGAAACATATTAATGAAGAAACAACAATTATTAATAATTTAATGGATAACTACAGATACAGTAATAAAATTGTATTATATGGTAAAAATTGTTGTGATCCAAGTGTAGATTTAAAATCAAAACAATTAATTAATTTAGGATTTAGAAATGTATATGTATATCGCGGTGGATTATTTGAATGGTTATTATTACAGGATATATATGGTGAAAAAAATTTCCAAACAACAACCGAAACATTAGATATACTAATGTATAAACCCGACAGAATATTATAAAACCTACACCATAAAACCAAGTCGATTATTGTTTTCAAATTATTCGTCCATGTAGCCGTTGGTTGTAAAAATTGAATTGGTTAAAATCAATAGAATTATTTTATTATTATAATACAATAATGAAATATGATGGGTCTGAATATAAGGTGTATTCTATAGAAGGAAATATTGGTGCTGGTAAATCAACTATACTCGAATATATGAAAGAGAAATTGAAAAATAACGAAAATGTATTATTTGCTACTGAACCACTTGATATGTGGGAAAAAATACACGATGAAGAAGGCACAAATATGTTAGTAAAATTTTATAAAGACCAAGATAAATATGCGTTTCCTTTTCAAGTAATGGCATTCGCAACTAGACTATTAAAATTGCGTGAAGAAATGCGAAAAAAACCCGATGCCAAGATTATAATTTGTGAACGCTCATTAGAGGCGGATTATAATATATTTGCAAAAATGCTTCACGACGAAGGAAAAATAGAAACAATAAATTATAACGTTTATTTACAATTTTACGAATTATATAGAAATGATTTCCCAACAAAAGGATTAATATATATTAATGCATCTCCTGAAACTTGTCAAAATAGAATAAATTCCAGAAATCGTCAAGGGGAAGAAGGAATACCACTAGATTATTTGGAAAAATGTCATTCTTATCATAAAACTTGGATTGATAATTACGAACACAAAGATAATTTACTCATTATTGACACAAACAATAATAAAGATGATATACATTCAGATACGAATATTACTTATATGGAAAAATGGTTAAAAGAAGCAATCGAATTTGTTTGTTAAGTCGCCCTTCCCCCCGCAGCCCCGTCGTTCCCACCGCCCCGGGATCCGGTCTTATCCAATTATGTCGAAACTATTCTTCTATATAAGGTAATATTAATTCTACTCTTTTTTTCCAATTACAATTATCAATATAGTTCTGTTGATTATCTAATAATTCTTGATTATAATCGCTATAATAATTATTTATTATATTGATTGTTTCTCCTATCATATCTTCTTTATATTTGTTTGATACATCTGTATAATTTATAGGATTATAAATAATTTCATCAGTAGATGCGTTTGAAAGCGATATATCAATACAAGGATTAAATAAATAAGCAAAACTATTAGATGTTTCAGGAATAGCACCAATTTCAGATGAAACTATATTACATCTATATGCCATTGATTCTAATATACTCGTACAACACGTTTCTTCATATGTATTTGGGTAGAAAAATACCATTGATTTTTTTACATGTTGAAATAATACCATTTGTGGGACAGAACCATAGTATTCTATATTGGGATCTTCTAATAACAATGTATATATAGGTTTGTATAGTACATCCAAATCGTGTGTTTTTAAATCTTCAACCTTTTTAATTGGTAAATATTCAGTTTTACTATTATATTCTTCTCTACTGAAACAAGAAAATATTTTAAACTTTATATCAGGTATTTGTTTTTTAATTTCTTGAAATAAAAAATAAGCTATCAATAATCCTCTATATGGTGTACTAAAATATATGAGACACTTTTCTTTGTTATTTAAATCTAATGATCTTGTTTCAACTAATTCAGATATTCCATTCGGCATAACAATACATTTATTATGTTCTAATTTAAATGACTGTATATATTTATTCTGTTGCCATTTACTTACAAAAATATATTTGTCGTATTTATACTTATCACTTTTAAAATGATTTTCAACAAATTCAACTGTTGTATTATGATGACACCATAACCATATTTGTATTTCATTGTTAATTTCTTCAAAAAAGGAACGTGGTAGCGGACATGTACCTTGAAAGATGACTATATCGGGCACAATCCGTTGTATTACACTTTCATTTAAATGTAGATAAGTTAGATATTTACTTACTTGTGTGGTTTTATTCATCTTCGTCATAACAAACACATTGTATTTGCACGTTTCCGATAATATTTTTGAAACATGATATATGGCGGATTCAGTCCCTCCTAACGCGCGTTGTTTTATCGTATCATAATCCCATGTATGATAATCAATAAATAATATATTTTTATTTGGCAATATCGTTGGCATTAATTGTTGTAATTTAACAATCATTTTTTTATAAAAACGTGACATTTGATTCAAATCAATATTATTTTGTAAAATGCTGCTATATGGTATGATTTTTAAAGTCGTCAAATCATATTCTTCTCTTTTTATACCAAATTCTTCAAGAATAAGCAATTTATTTTTTGTATCCGAATTATCATTTCTAATCTTTGCAATATTATTATATTTTAAAGATACACTATCCTCATTGACTGCATTATATAAATAAATATACGAGTCATTCAATAATGTAATATTATAGTCATTATTCTGTAATTCTTTATACAATATCACAGTAGTCAGGAAATCATCATATACAAACATTCGTTCATCATATAATTTACTGTATTTTTCTAATAAATTTCTATTCATACACATTAAACGATATGGAGTAATAAGTAATTTATTATAGTCATCACAAATTTTGACAATATTTTTTATATGATGTATTTCATATCCTTTGTTTAAATTGTATAATAAATTTGAATTAGTTAAATTATTGCTTCGTGTAAAGTTTGTATATTTCAAATTTATTTTTGTATTTCCAACAAGGGCAATTACATCCGATTTTTGAGTTTGCATTACATTATTAATGCGATTCAAACCACACGGATATAAAAAATCATCACCATCTAACATAACCAAATTATCATAAGATTTTTGATTATAAAATATAGACAATACAGAATTATGTCCTTTTCCTGGATATCCATTTGACTCGGTACGAATAACCTTTTTTATTTTCGAATGATTATTAGAACCATATTCATTCAAAACATCGCGATAAAATAATTCATTCAATGTATTTACTATAATAAATATTCCATAATCATGAAAATGTTGTTGATTTATAACGCTATTTACTGATTCATTTAACAAACGAATATTGCTAGAACACAATATACATACTAAATATTTTGGCATATACATAAATATTTAATTATTATTTAAATGTTTTTACACATTTAAAATATTTTTACGAATACAATGAGGAATCAATCCATATTGAATACTAATTAAACGATACAACAATTTGAACGTTCTCTTTTTTAATACATTTACAAGCAGAAATAGATAATTCTTCACGACGTTTACGTGTTTTTGTATTATCCGTTGACTGTTTTTTCCTTGATGTACTATTGCGTTTATTCATATCATCTTCGATTTCTTGATAATGTTGCTCGATATATTCTATAATGTTGTTTTCCAAAGCCCATCTGAAAAAATTCAATTGTCCGATGGTAGTTTCCATATTATGTTTATCGTCATATGGTATCACAATACGTTCCCATCTACAAAAAGGATCAAATCGCCGTTTTGAATATGCCTTCAATTTCAATTTATATTCATGGAATACTTTAAACCGTTTTCCATTATTCATATATACTACATAATACATTTTGGAATAATTGGTAACAAACCAATCTATAATACGTAAGGAAATTTTTGTTTCACCATTTATCACATGAATCATTTTATCTAACATCTCTTTTTTTTGATAAAAATCCATTAAGCTCTCTAATAATAAATCATTTTGACTGTTATTTGTTTTAATTAATGTTGTCATTGGTTTATACAAAATAAATATAACGAATATTTATATTTATTTGAAGATATATAATAAATCATGAGAAATAATATATTTTTAGTCTTCGTCTTTTAGTCTTCGCCTTGTAATTTTTCTAATTTCTCTTCCAATACAGCAATCTCATCCTCTGTCAATGTTTTCTTTTTACGTCCATCTTTTATTTGTTTTTGTAGTGATTTAATTTCGCGCTTCTTTTCTTTGTCTGTCATTGCTATCTTACGTTCAACCTTGACTTCATTACCAAAAGAATCAAATACCGTTTCTTCGCGTGGTTTTATTTCACTGTTACCTTCTTCCTTCTTTTCAACAGATTCACCTTCCTTTCTCAATCGTCCTTTCTCCATAATCCACTTTTCAGTTGTCACCGCATTTGTAAATTCTTTGTTATGCGAAATAATGACAACACCGCCTTCAAAATCGTGAATTGCTTGTGTTAGCGCGCCCAAACCATCGCGATCCAAATAGTTAGTAGGTTCATCAAGAATTACCAAGTGAGGATTTTGCCACAATGATGCTGCCAACACCACCTTTACTTTTTGACCTCCTGACAAAGATTTGATAAGTGTATGATTTGCTTGTTCTTGATCTATACCAAAGTCAGCAAAATGCTTTTCAATATCCTTTGTTGTCAATGTCTTTGATGCAACACCAGCCATAACCGCCTCCTTTTCATCATGACGTTGAACCATGCGAATCGCACCCATACGAATCAAAATATCACGACTAACCCACATTGTCATATCCTCGGGTTTACCCTTCCATTTTACTTCATACTCCTTGACTTTCATTTTCTTGTTTTCACGACGTGCTGATATTGATTCCGGCATAACTGCCTTCTTTTCATCAGATGTTGTTTCACATAAATTCAATTCTATACCCACTTCAGTAGTAGACAAATAGTATTTTTTAATATTTTCTTGATCTTCATCGCCCTTATTAATATTATCCAATCCTTCCTTATCCTCATTACCCGCAAAACGCCACATAATATACTGGGTGGGTGTTTTATGTAAATGTTTCTCCAAGTGATGGAACGCATGCTGTGCGATATATGCCATACGCAAATCTGGATGTTTTGTAACAATACCTTGATTCGTCTTCAATTCGCCAATTAGGATTTTAATAGCAGTTGATTTACCCGCACCATTCGCGCCTATAACACCTACACGAGATATACGCGAACATTCCAAATTGATATCAAATATTGTCGGTGTATCACGAGTAGGATATTGGAATGTCACATTAGACATCTTAAGAAGCGTCTTTGACATACTCTTTACTCCTTCCAAAGGTCCCGGTTCCGGAAATTTAAATTTGACGACATCATTCCTCAATTCAAAGTAACTCTTCTTTTCTGGGAATTTATCAACAAACTCCTTTAATACCACACCACGTTCACCAGTAAACATCTTTAATTTACGATTTTGGAAATCAATCAAATGCGTACACATCTCGTTCAAAAAACCGGAATCATGTGATGTCGCAATAATAGAACCACCACCTGTCATAAAATCCTTCAACCAATTCTTAATCCAAGCAATATTGGTAACATCCAAATGACCGGTTGGTTCATCCAACATGAGAATATCCGCATTCATTAGTGTTGCCGCACATAACTGCATCTTCACCTTCCAACCTCCTGAATATGTTGTAATTCCCATACCCATATCAGCAGCACGATCCTTTCCAACATCCTTCTTCGCATATCCAAAACCAATATCTTCCATTACTTTTTCTACCTGTTCGGGTGTTACTGGAGGAGACATGTCATAAACCACGTTACAACAATGAACTACCCAATCTATACCACATAAATCAATGTTTAGTATTGGGAAACCCTTTTCGTCTTCACCCACTTCTATTTCTTGAATTTCGTGCTCTACGAAAATGGTTCGTAATTCTTCCTTTTTGGGAAATCCTTCTACTTGTTCGTTGGCAATCGCACGCATCAATGTTGTTTTACCACAATTATTTGGACCCAATAATCCATAAAAACGATTTTGTTTCAAATGTAAATGAGTATTATTTAACAATGTCAATGCTCCATATGCCAATGAAAATTCACCTTTATATAAATCCTTACCTTCTTCTGTATCTTCGAATATATTCTCTTTTACAATAAATGATGATTTGGCATATTCATAACCAATATCTAATAATTCCTTTTGTTGATGTTTCTCATACATAGCAGTCCATGTATCCTTGTCAAAATAATGTGTATTACACATATTCGTTGTCAATAAACAAATATTGTAAAAATCGTTCGATTGGATGTTTGTAGCAATACCCTTTGAACCTATTATTTCCTGAAACATGTTTTTAAAATCATCTACTGTTTTATGAAACACTGTATTTTCGTTATCTAAACACGACTCCTTTAATGTATTCAACGCACGAGCACTTACTTTACGAGCCTCGGGATCACTCATTGAATCATTACAACGTTCCAATGCGGTTTTCAAAGAAGTATAAAAAGGCAATACTTCTTTTGGATGTTCTATCAATTTACACATATTATCTACAATTACACAAGTTAGACGACGTGTTGCTGTCTTTTTATCATTCAAACCACGCATTATAATAGGAACGGTAATTGCCAACGCGGGAGCTTCTACATTTTGAACGAATACACAACTTGCCAATGATTCAATCGCATCGTAAATAACATTATGATCTTTTAATCCTTGTAACACAATTGGAATAAACGCATCCAAATCACTATTACCACTACATTTTAATAATTTATCTAATGTGCTACGTGCCGTGATTTTAATATTTTGAATTACATCATTTACGTCACCGCAAACAAATGGTACTAATTCCGGCATGGAACTTCTAATTTGTAGACTGTTCTTTTCAATCAAGTACTCCAATACTTTATATGCATATTCTTTTTGTGTACGCATTGAATTCTTTATTACATTACATAACATAGTTACCATATTTGGAGTATACCACGGTTCAACATTATCGATGATTTCTTTGAGTTTGGCAAAGGTTGGTTCGTAATACTGTCTTTTGTTCTTTTGTGAAAAAATTTCCAACATTTTTTCCATTGTTTTTAATACATCATCAAAATGGACTCCTTCCATTTGTACTACATTCATTGATTCAATGTTATTACACACTGCTTCAATATCACAAGAATGAAATCCTTGAAATGTTTGTGACATTGTATCAACAACCATAATATACAATATTAAGAAACCACGTTTTTATACCATTTATTTTATTTCTTTTGTATTGATACTTCCATTACAATACAAAACGTCTGAAATGACATACAAAATCAATAGAGTGAATCATTTACTTTTACCACTTTACGTGTCTTATTTGCGAATATTTTTTGTTTTTTATTTTTATATGCCGTCTTATTCATCATTTTATTTTCATTATAGCAACTTTCGATATCACGATTCACAAATTCTGGTATATCCACATTTTCAATGTCTTTTATTTCAGAATTTGAGAACCCAAAATAACGATACAAATCAGTTATGGATGGTATTTTATCCCGTATTTCTGGTAAATAATCTTGTAATTTCAAAGAAATATTATTACCTATTATTTTAGTTGCATTTACCAAATAATGAAATAAACTGGATTGTATTAAAGTCTTTGTATTCTTTGAAGGATTGAGAACTACGGCGGGAATCTGTGTTACACCATATTTTCCTTCTTTGTCATCATACACATAATTATGACTTCCTATTCCGTTTATTATCATTTTTGGGACGCGCATCATTGAATGAGGTTCCGCCGAAAAACAAATACGTTTACCTTTTGATACAATAGTATGGATGTTCGGATATTTTGATTTTTTTACATTATGATTTTGTGCGTGCTTTTCACTCGTTAATTTTATAGGTATTTGAGAACCTACTTGACTCGTTTTTTGCTTCATTTTATCTAGTACAGTAAACCCATAATTAGGAATCAATGTATTTGGTTCAATATGTATCATACTTTGTTTTTCATGGATATCCACTATTTTTGTTTTATGTGATTTTGAATTTTCAGTGTTGCGTATTAATATAATATCTATATTCATCATGATATCCATTATTTTTGCTGTTTGTGCTTGTGAATACATGTGAATTTCCATGATTTGTTTATTTGTATAGATATCATTTAAATCCACATTTGGACCTTGTATTTTATGATTATTTATACGATATGCGGATGGATGAATAAATAATAAATATCCATTGGGTTGCATAATATCAAACGATTTCACTGAAAAATCCACATATAAATTCTTAATACCATAATGTTTTGTACCTAGACTGTTATATGGAGGATTACCTAAAATGATATTAAAGTGTGTTATATTAAATAGGTTCCCGATTTTCATTTTTAAAAAGTCTCCAAATACTAAATTCGCTTTATTACCAAATATATGTTTTGCAACATTGTAATTGTTTTTATTATATTCAACTTGATATAACATGTTTTCAATGATATGTGAATGTCTTTTTTCGCGATTGGGAAATTGTTTTTCCAAAGTTTCCATCAATTTCATATAAACAACAATAAAGAAATTTCCGATCCCACAACATGGATCTAACCATTTTAAATTAGGATTATACCATACATTATTTGGAAGAGTCTTCAACATAGTATTAATAATATCTTCCGGAGTAAATACTTCTCCATATTTCTGTTTGTTATATAAACGTATTTTTAATATAGATTGTAATTTATCTTGAACGTCATTTTTATTAAATGTGTATATTGGTGGTAAAGCCATAACTTAATATATACGGATATTTTCTTCTAACAAAATAATTTACATTATTAATAAATTATTTTATAGCATTTTTATCTTATAGAAGACCGAGCGCTTAATTGCTGTAAGCAACACCAGCCATACCACTCATGACACGAAGGACGTTGTAGTTGACGGCATAGACACGTACCTTGGCAGTGTTTGTACCAGAGACAGTGTTGGATGAAAGGACAAGTTGTAAGACAGCGTTGTCAATACGTGAGAAGTTGCATGTTCCTGATGGTTGGTGTTCTTCGGGGCGAAGAGCGAATGAGTATACGTTGATACCGGCATCAGGGGCACGTGTGTGGTGTTGGAAGGGTTGGACGACGTCAAAGTATGAACCTTCACGTTCAGAGAAGCGGTCTTGTCCGTTAAGTTGTAACTTGGCTGTTACAACAGGGTTTTCACCCCAGCAGTGCATGTCAAGGGCTGATTCGGCAAGGACGAATGATGTGGCATCACCAACTGTGGAGTTGTAAGAAGTATCAGCATCAACAACAGCGCCATGGGCGAAAGCATCACCATTGATCATATCAGCAGCATTGGCAGCAGTAGCGAATTCAGTGATTGAGTTACGTAAGACATCAAGAGCATCTGTGTAGTTGAATGGTTGGGCGCCATAAAGATTGTGTAATTTTTCACCAGCTTCAAGAGAAGCGCAGTAGTCAACGTTGGCATCAGATTGAACGACCCAGACAAGTTCTTTGCATGGGTGGTTGAAGTTAAGTTTGATGCGGTTGGAGGATGAACCGACGGATTCATCACCTGTGAATTGGACTTGTTCGATCAAGTATTCATGAGGATTTTGGGCCATTTTGCGGCGTTCATCAGTGTCAAGGAAGATGTAGTCAACATAAAGTGAAGCAGCAACAAGGGATTGTTGGTAAGCAGCTGAAACTGAACCGGCAGATAAACCTGAAACAGCCCATAAACATTCACCGATGGGGCGGAAGTCAATGTTGATCTTGACTTCGTGGTATTGAAGGGCGATCAAGGGAAGGGCAAGACCAGGGTTGCGGCAGTACCAGAATTGAAGGGGCACATAAAGTGTTGTTTCGGGAAGGGCTTTGCGGGGAGCGCAAACTTGTCCGACTGAACCGGCACCAGCACAGGGTCCAGCAACATCTTCGAATGAAGGATCGACAAGATAAGTCAATTGTGTTGTGTTACCAACCATCTTGTTGTATCCGCGTTGTTGATCGGCGGCAAGAGTAAGTTGGTTCCAGATGTGCATCCAGTCACCGTATTGACGGTCGATGCGTTGTCCACCAATTTCGATTTCGACTTGGGCGACAAGTTGTTCACCGGGGAAATCTAACCAACGAGCAAAAACATCACCGGCATGAAGATCTTGGTTGATTTCAGGAAGAGTGACTTGGAGGTAGGTGCGGTAAGCAAGATCACCATTACGGCTGATGGTACATGTTACGCGACGACCGAAGTCAGCTTGACCGGAGAATGTTTGTTCGATTGATTCCATAGCAAAGTTTGTGTGTCTGCGGTATGAGACTTTCCAGAAAGTGATTTCTGGGGTTCCTGTAAGGAAGACGTCTTGAGCGCCATAGGCGACGAGTTGCATAAGAGCTCCACCCATTTTCTTCTATATATTATGTCTAAAGAAAATAATTTCAAAGAAATACGAATAATTAACTTTTTTTTCTAAAATAGTGTTTTCCTAAATAAAGTGACTGTGACAGTGGTTTTCGTTTGTTGTAATTATATTTTTTGTTTGTATATTTTTGTTATTTTTCATTTGCTAAATGCAAAGGAAAAATTGAATTATAGATAATACGAATCATAAATATAGAAATACAAATTATTTGAAAGTCTGATAGAATGAATTTATGCAATTGTTGTAAAAAACAAAAAGAATGTGCTCGGTGTTTTTACTGTAAAGGGAGAATGTGTCACGATTGTCAAATACAAAAAAAACTTGATATAAATAATAGAAATGAATATGGAGATTGGGGAACTTGTTATAAATGTCATACGGAATGGAAGGTGATGATGGAAGAATATGGAAAAACAGAATACGAAATATTTGAAATGGAAAATGACGATATTTCACCGGATAAAATAATGAAACTGTGGAATTATGAATTGATTCGATGTTGTTTGTGTAATGACGTATGTGAACCGATGGCACATAGTGATAAATGTGTGCGATGCGAAAATAGCTAATTTTGATTTAGGATGTTTGGATATTATTAAGTTCTTGATTGGTAAGTATGAATTTCTCTAAATATGTTTTTTGATATACTTCTTTTTTATTTTCGTGCTTTTTTGAAAAGATATAATTATCGCCGGATTTTTTAATGGTCCAACCGTCCTCAATCGCATTTGTCAAGAAAATCATCTTTTGGAATTTCTTTTGACTTATTTCAATGGCCTTTGGCTGGGTCTTTAATTCTGTTGTTATATTTTGCATTATACATTATGAGATTTTATTTTATTGTATATTTTACGCTTTTTTTGTTATAATAGTATATAATATTATATTAAACATATGAGTATACAAAGTGCTATACAAAGAACTGACGAGCAAGGTAATGATGAAATACGTAATGATGAAATACGTACTAATCGTATGATAGACGGAAGACACGATTTTCAGGATCAAAAACGAAGTGTCATTACACCTGCTGATACTATACACGCTTTATCAGGAGCATATGGAATTTATGGAAGAATTTCAAAAACAACACAAAACCCAAATACAAATATTACAAAAGAAATAAAATCAGGTCCTAATGTTCTTCATGAAATAATTAATTATACTTCTCCATTAAAAAATAATGAATTTTTTGAAGCATATTCAAACATTACCATTAAAAGTGCTTCGTTTTTTAGTAAAGGTATACCAGTGGAATATACAACAAAAGCTCCGTATACATGTAATTATTATGTAACCGATGATGAGAAATGGGAAGAAAAAATAAAAAAACAACTAAAACGTGGTATAGACCATTGTTTATATAGAATACATGTTGGACATAAAGATGTTTTAAAAAATACATTTTTTGGATCAGAAATACGAGATAAAATAACAAACTTATTCGAATTGAATAAAGCTAATTATACTATTGATGCTACACATATAACAAAAGATGACATTTTAAAACCTATGTTTGGTGGTAAAAAGTCTAAATTTATTTATGGTGACGGATTAGATCCTAGTTCTGTCAATAATGAACAACTAGTATTACTTGGTAATGATAAAGACAATAATCCTATATCTATGGATCTAGTATTTTGTTACTTAAAAGGTGGTCAAGACCGCATTGACTTGACAATTATTCCTGACACTTATTCTGGCTCTGACTCTGACGATGTAAGATTTATATTTTCACGACATAAATATAATAAAACTACATATGAACCATTAAAACCACCGAGAGAAGCAGATACAACTTATATAATTGATAGAAAAAATGTACCTAGTGTCATGGATATATCGATATATATAACTAGCAATTTATTTGAAAAAAAATTTAATATATTTACTTCATGTTTAAAACATAAAAAACGGATACAACCGATAAATAATCATGATATTATTACAAATAATATAGAAGAAGTAATTAAAGCTGTTAATAGTTTATTTAAAAACGATCTGAATAATATGAATAAAATTACTATAGCTATGTCATTAAAAACAATTGGCGACCAAATACGATTACTTGATGCAAAAATGCTAACTGATAAATTGAAAACACCTTGTTATTGTATAACATTAGATAAATTTCTATTTGATTATGGTTTAACATCCCGGGACTGTTACATGATAGGTGATTCAGGAACAAGAGAAGATTTTATTATTGAAATATATCAACCAAAATCAACAAATAAAAATACACGAGAAGTTATATTTGAAATTTTACAGGAATTCGATGAAGATACTAAAAAAGATTTGAATGTTATAGGTATCACTATTGACCAATTTAAACAAATTCCAATAGATTATTATAAAATCCTTAAGCGTAAGGTGTTATATATAGAACAAGAAAGACAATTTTCAATAGAGGTAGAAAAATATAAAAAAAATTTTAATAGGATATTAAATACTTCGATTAAGTGGTTCGATGATAAAACCTATGCTAGTATAATAGATATTGAATGGCACACATGGTTAAAAAAAAAGAAAGCCGTCATTAATAAGTCATTAAATAATCATTTAGAAGTATTACAAACAATAACAAAACGTGGTGAATGGAAAGAAAAAGAAATAAAGTTGATGGTATTATCCATTAATGGAGAGTGGGTAGAAACTAGTGAAGAATATAAAGTAAAATATTTTATTTCGGTAATTAAAAATATATATGTATTGCAAAAAATTATAGAAACAACTACAATAATTACAGATTTGGATGCTTATAAAAAAGATACTATTGAAAAAGCAACATCTTTATTAGAAACATTAAATGAGATAGGGAAAAGTATCAGTATTATGAGTAAAGATGTATTACTGTATCCCGGAAAACTATTGGAACAAGATGAGTTAGAAAATATTATAAAAATATTACTGTCATTACAAAGTGAAACCAAAGTTTATATAAACCGTGGATATTTGGATATTGAAAATATATATATACGAAAAATGTTAGGTGGTTTTAAAATATTAAAAGAAATAGAAATAATTCTAGGATCAGGAATGATATTAGGTGGTAATGTTAAAAGAAAGAGGGAGGACAATAAATCAGCTACTATTACTGCTACTACTAATACTGAAACGAGTTCTAAAAATGTATATACAACAAAAGAATCAACCAGGACATATAAAAAATCCAAACTATTAATAAAAAGTAAAAGCGCGAATTCACTATTACAACAAACATTTGAAATATTTAATGAAATGAGATTACAAATAATATCGCCAAATTTAGATCCATATGAATTTAATATTTTAAATGAATGTTTCTTATTAAGTGCCAATTTAGTTATTAACGAGCTAAATGATGATAATATAGATAATAACATGTTAACAACAGAACAATTATTTAATGGATTAGAGAATTGGTACTTTGATCTTGATAGTAACAATAATATAATTTATAATTTACCTATATATGAAATAAAACCAAAAATTACTTTGCGGACATCAACTCAAATGGAGTACGGAGGTGGAAAGAAAACAAAAAATAACAAAAAACAGAAAAATAAGAGAACCAAAAAAAAACAAAACAAAAACAAAACAAAAAAAGCTGAAAGTAAAAAATAAACTATTAATGAATAAAAATATATAAATTGTAAAATCTATATATTTCTAGTAATGACATCGAAGAAAATTCCAATACAGCATCAAATTTTATCTATTGATGTTAAGCACGATCAAATGTTGGAATATTTTAATCATCTTGAGGATACAGTGATTCCAAATCTCGAATCCGAAAAACAAAACATTAAAGATTGTATACGCAAATTACAAAATCACGAAATAGATAAATACATGGATTTGAAAGATAAATTAAAAGAGATTAGTTCCAAAATAAAAAAACACAAAAACGAAAAGAAAAATTATTTCCTAGAAAACTCCAAAATCATTTTCAATTATTTTGAGGAAAAACAACAAATAAATAATACCAACGAAGTGAAAAAAAACAGCAAAGCCATGCATTCCTTTTTCAAAATTAAAAAATCTAATCAAACCGTCGAAGAATTAGACGATGAAAAATATAACGAATCCAAAAAAATGTATAAAAAATATTGGAAAAATATGAATCAAGACAATCTACAAGTCACCGACTTCACAATCAATTGCGATACATGCGAAATATGTAATATTGGAGAAATGATCGCCCAAGAGGACGAAGGTATAATGATTTGCAACAATAGTGAATGTGGCAATTATATTATACATATTGTTGATAGTAACAAACCTACTAACAAAGAACCGCCCAATGAAGTATCCTACACAGCATATATTCGTCTCAATCATTTTAAGGAAATATTAGCGCAATTCCAAGCCAAGGAAACAACCCAAATACCCGACGAAGTGATCGACGCCATCAAAAAACGTATCAAAAAAGAACGTATAGAAGATCTACGTGAATTAAATTACAACAAAATGCGCGATATTTTACGCAAATTAAATCTAAACAAATACTTCGAACATATACAATATATTAATTCATTATTCGGTATTAAACCGCCACTTATGAATGAAGAATTACACGAAACACTATGTGTCTTATTCATTGAAATTCAACGTCCATGGGCTCTACATTGTCCGCCGAACCGAACTAATTTTTTCAATTATACTTATACATTATATCAATTGTGTGTATTATTGGATCAAACCCAATATTTACCGTTTATACCTATGATGAAAGATAGAGATAAACAATTAGAACAAGATATGATATGGAAAGAAGTGTGTAAAGAACTAGATTGGCAATTTTTTCCTACTGTATAATCTGATTGTAAAGAGTGTATAGACCAAAGAATAATAATATCATTTCTACTAACATTAACATTTGTGGTACAATCATCCATTTACTTATTTCATCGGACTTGTCACCTTCGCTATTTTGTAAATAGATAGCATGATATTTATCCATATCTAACAGTAAAAAGTAATTTAATAAACTAGCAAAGATAACAAACATTATGCTGACAAATATTAATCCTATATTGTAATTATTTGATTTACCGCGATAAAAACGACTGTATCCTAAAGCACCAAATGAAATACTAGTATATAACCCCACGTTACGTAAAGAGGTTTGATAAAACATAATTAAATTCTTATATCCATCATCCATTTTGGTTATAATATTTATATAGTATGAAAATATTATAATATATTCGTTTTCAAAATTCTACCGAATGCTTAAGCGATACGAGGGAATTTGACAAGGTTGGCTCCGATACCGAAACCGGCACCTGTGCGTGCTGTTTGTCCCATGGCGGGGACGAAAACATCAAGGATGCTAAATGTGGCAGCAGCAACAAGGGCAATCACAATTATTTCTTCAATGTTTAGTTGTTTCTTGGGTACAGAGAAAGCAACAATAGCAACAACAACACCTTCGACGAGGTATTTAACAACGCGTTTAACAAGTTCTTGGAAGTCTAAAACACCGTGCATTTTATATTATATAAAAACATTATATTTTCAGAAATGGATATAAATAATACTATATATTTTATTGTATAATGTCTGCCTTTGAAAGAAAATTAGTAGACGGGAAACCAAATCCTAAATATGTTGATTTGTG
>Ga0181601_10000744_pt1 | contig 27033 bp, 26 predicted proteins | sample 041ome_8_FD_133020 | JGI IMG/M metagenome (GOLD analysis project Ga0181601, IMG submission 133020) | Coastal salt marsh microbial communities from the Groves Creek Marsh, Skidaway Island, Georgia - 041407BS metaG (megahit assembly) | ecosystem: Environmental > Aquatic > Marine > Intertidal zone... | reverse complement strand
TTAACGTCAGATCATAATTGATTTAGATGAAAAGTTACGATGTAGCTATTCGTTCCGATGCGTCTATAGAGATAGGGACTGGTCATATTATGCGTTGTCTTACTCTAGCTAATAGCATCAGGGAGCGAGGCGGCAGGTGTTGTTTTATTTGCAGACAGCATGTTGGAAATTTGATTACACAAATACGTGAAAAGGGATTTGATGTTGTGGAGTTGCCAGTACATGATGAGTTTCCTTCTTCGGAAAGAGACCCACAGCCTCATGTGGGTTGGCTGGGAGTGTCATGGAATACTGACGTAGTTGAGACCATAAATGCGATTGAGGGGAAAGTAGATTGGCTTATAGTTGATCATTATTCTATTGATAAAAAATGGGAAAATGAGGTAAGAAAAGTTTGTCGTCGCCTGATGGTTATTGATGATCTTGCTGACAGGCCCCACGACTGCGACTTATTTCTTGATCAAAATTTTGGAAGAGAAAAAAAAGCATATAACGATTTACTGCCTATGAAGTGTACTACCTTTATCGGAGCCAAGTATGCCCTCCTGAGGTCCGAATTTTCTGAATACAGAGAGTATAGTTTAAAAAGACGCCGCCAGGGTCAAATTAAAGCAATATTGATTTCTATGGGGGGGGTTGATAAGAAAAATACTACTTCTAAGGTGCTTGATGTCCTTAACCGTATTTTATTACCTCAAGATATTAAAATTAACGTCGTCATGGGAGTGCACTCTCCTTGGCTTGAGCATGTGAAAGAAAAAGCAGCCGACATGCTTTTCGAAACAAAAGTTTTAGTAAATGTCGAGAATATGGCTGAGTTGATGGCTGAAAGTGACCTTGCGATAGGAGGGGCAGGGACGTCAACATGGGAGAGGTGCTGTCTGGGTTTACCCTCAATTATTATTATACAGGCTCAAAATCAGCGTGAAGGCGCATTTAAAATGAATGAAATCGGTGCTGCTCTTCTAGTTAGGGACATCGACAATTTATCAACTGAAATGAGCATGAAAATTAATGCTTTGATGAATAAGCAAGAGCTAATAGCTATGCAAGATGCTTGCTTGAAAGTTACTGAGGGAAGAGGGGTTTACGATATAGTTGCTGCCTTGGGATGTGTGACATAGAGAATTGCAGAATACGCAACCTGGATCGATCGGATCTTGAGCTGATATTACTTTGGAGAAATCGGCCTGAAATCCGTCAATTTATGCTAACCCAGCATGAAATTTCAGCTGAAGAGCATCTTTCATGGTTCGAAAAAAGTTCAAGAGACCAGTCCAAAAAACTTTTAATCATCGAGGAGCAGGGTAACTTGTTAGGTTTTGTTCAATTTTCAGGTGTGGCAGTTGGAGGTGTCGCATATTGGGGGTTCTATCTGGCACCAGATGCGAAACCGGGTTCCGGCACCAAGTTAGGAGTCTTAAGCCTGCGTTATGCTTTTGAAGAACTTAAGCTGCATAAAATATGTGGGCAGGCTTTGGCGTCAAATGAAAAATCTATTCAATTCCATCTTAAGTTAGGTTTTACTCAGGAGGGGATATTGAGACAGCATTGCCATATGGCAGATAGTTATTTAGACCTTGTAGAGTTTGGCTTACTTGACTCGGAATGGCTGGATAAAGAGAGGAAGAAATAACGTGAACGACATAACTATAGCGGGCCGAAAAATAGGAAGAAAATTCCCGCCCTATGTTATTGCTGAGATGTCGGCTAACCACAATGGTGATCTTGGAAAAGCTTTTAAAATTATAGAGGAAGCCAAAAAAGCGGGAGCAGATGCATTAAAAATACAAACGTATACACCGGATACTATCACCATCAATTCTGCCGGTGATGAGTTTCTGATTGAAGGCGGCTTGTGGGATGGGCGTACCCTATATGAGTTGTATCAAGAAGCTCATATGCCTTGGGAATGGCATAAGCCAATTTTTGAACATGCACATAAGCTAGATATTACTATTTTTAGTTCCCCATTCGATCATACAGCCGTAGATTTACTGGAAGACTTAAATGCCCCGGCCTATAAAATTGCTTCATTCGAAGCCGTAGACCTTGAGTTAATTAGATATGCGGCCAGCACAAAAAAACCTATGATAATTTCAACGGGTTTAGCAAATCTGGAAGAAATTGAAATAGCGATCAATACGGCTAAAGATGCAGGGTGTAACGAACTGGCGATTTTGCATTGTGTGAGTGGTTATCCTGCTCCTGCCCAAGATTATAATCTGTTGACGATCCCTGATCTCATACAACGTTTCAATATCGTCACAGGGTTATCTGATCATACGCTAGGTAATGTGACGGCAATCGCCAGCGTGGCGTTGGGGGCAAGTATTATTGAAAAACATTTCACTCTAGATCGGGAAGGTGGGGGGCCTGATGACAGTTTTTCATTAACCCCACCCGAGCTTAGCGATTTATGCCTTTCTGCACATACCGCATGGGATGCTTTGGGTGAGGTCGATTATTCATGTAAAAGCAGCGAAAAAGCCAACATCAAATTTCGGCGTTCACTTTATGTGGTTGAAAACATTAATGCCGGCGACTTTTTTACAGAAAGAAATCTTCGTAGTATAAGACCTGGGTTTGGTCTAGCGCCTAAGTTTTTTAGTGAAGTAATAGGTAAAAAGTCGTCGACAGATATTAAAAAAGGAACGGCACTTAAATGGAAGCATATCATAGGCTCATGACAGGCATATGATCGGACTGGTCAACTATAGAATGGGTAATATTCAATCCGTAATAAATGGATTGGAAGCAGTTGGTGCCAAGGTGAAAGTGGTCCGACACCCAGAAGACTTATCAGAAGTCGAAGCTATTGTGCTTCCGGGCGTTGGCGCCTTTGGCGATGGTATGTCAAATCTTAAAAGTCTGGGGTTTATAGAGGCTTTGGAACAGCAAGTTGTAAAGAATGGAAAACACTTGTTAGGCATATGTCTGGGCTTGCAATTACTCGCCGAACGAAGTTTTGAATATGGAGAACATAAAGGCCTAGGGTGGATACCGGGGGAGGTCATCAGACTCACCACTAATGAGGATCGCTCGATCCGTATCCCTCATGTAGGATGGAACAATATCGAGGTTGTGAATAAAACTGGCTTATACAAAGATATTGAGGAGGAACCGACACTTTATTTTGTACATAGTTATGCCATTGTTCCCGGAAATGAGTCGATGATCAGTGGTTATTGCATGCATGGTGAAAAATTTGTTGCAAGTATTGAATATAACAATATTTCGGCAACCCAATTCCACCCAGAGAAAAGCCAGAAAGATGGGCTCAAACTGCTTGCCAATTGGTGCAAAATGGTAAATGCATGCTGAAAACTCGATTAATCCCAGTATTGCTTCTCAAGGACGGGATGTTGGTGAGAAGTGAGAGCTTTACAATTCATCAGATCATCGGCAATCCGATTCATGAAGTTGAGCGATTTAACCAGTGGAATGTCGATGAGTTGATTTATTTGGATATCAGTAAAACAGAGAACAAGAATATTGGCAGGAATGATTCAAAGGTTAAGGATCTTGGAGATAATCTTAGTATTCTAGAAGCCGTAAGTAAAAATTGTTTTATGCCTCTGACCTGGGGAGGAAGAATAAAAACAATTGAAGATATTCGAGAACGTATTGCTCGTGGAGCCGATAAAGTATCCATCAATTCACAGGCTTTTAAAAATCCCAAACTTATAACTCAAGGTGCTAACACATTTGGAAGTCAGGCAATAGTTGTCAATATAGATGCTAAAAAACATAAAGATGGTTCATATGAGGTGTTTGTAGATGGTGGGAAAACACCAACTGGTAAGACTCCGGTAGCATGGGCAAAGCAGATTGAAGAAATGGGTGCTGGTGAAATATTGTTACAAAGCATAGAGAGAGATGGTGTAGCTTGCGGGTATGATCTTGAGTTGATCAAATCTGTGTCCAGTGAAACCGGTATCCCAATAATAGCCCTTGGTGGAGTAGGAATGTTTGAAGATTATAGTAAAGGAGTTGAAGCCGGCGCCTCGGCGGTAGCGGCCGCCAATATCTGGCACTTCAAGGAAATGGCTGATAGGCAAGGTAAATTAGCCCTCTATCGAGCAGGGGTAGACGTAAGATTTAATGTTAAAAAATAATTTGGAGTAAACATGCCTGTTTTATATTGCACACATTGTGTAAGCACTACTGCATCAGCGGTTCCAATGAGCATTGACGAATCAGGAGTTTGTACTGCCTGTCGCGTTTCATTGCAGAAGCCCGATATCGATTGGGATAAGCGCTGGCAGATGTTGAAAGAGCTGACAGACACATACCGTAGCGAAAATTCATATGACATTCTGATTCCAGTGAGCGGTGGCAAGGACAGCTATTTTCAAACTCATATTGCTGTGAGTGAGCTTGGATTAAAGCCTCTCTTAGTGACTTACCATGGCAACAACTATCTGCCCGAAGGAGAATATAACCTAAACAGGATGAGGGAAGTCTTCGACTGTGATCACCTCATCGTGCGTCCATCGACGGATGTGCTTATCAAAATGAACAGGCTGGGTTTTAAAGTCCAGGGCGATATGAATTGGCATGCACATTGTGGAATATTTTCGACGCCTATTGATGCTGCAGTTAAATATAAAGTTCCGCTTATGCTTTGGGGTGAGCACGGCTTTATGGATTTGGGCGGGATGCATTCTTATAACGATTTCGTTGAATTCACCGCGAAATATAGAAAAGAGCATTCTTTGCGAGGATACGACTGGAACGATTTTACCGATCAGGGGCTGGAGGCACTAGGGTTTGGGCAGTACAAAGAAGGTTTAAGGGAAAAAGACTTACTCTGGGCCAAATACCCAAGCGATGATGAGATTTTTGATGTTGGCGTGCGTGGAATCCACTTGTGCAATTATGTTAATTGGGATGGTGAGAAAAATGCTGAATTGGTTACTAAGTTGTACGGATGGAAAGGGTCGGACAGAGAGTTTGAAAGGACTTATCGGAAATCATCAAACCTGGATGATATGCATGAAAATGGCATTCATGACTATCTGAAATTTATTAAATTCGGTTATGGCAGAGCTACGGATCACGTATGTAAAGATATTCGAGCCGGCAGGCTTACAAGGGAAGAGGGAATCAAAGAGGTTAGGAATAGGGATCATATTAAACCAAAAGATCTCGACAGATGGTTGAAATATGTGGATATGTCAGAAAAGGAATTTGATGAAATATGCGACACGTTCAGAGATCCGAGAGTCTGGTGGATAGAAAAAAATCAATGGTGGAAAGAAAATATCTGTGGAGATCCGTCTCCATATGGAGACGTTCACCTTCCGAAAGAATCAAGAGATAAATATCTGAGGTGATAAATTATGGCTAACTTAAAAGAAGAAGATATTCGTCCAGATGCTCTTATGGAAAAGCAAAAAGTATTCGCCGCTGTGGATGTCGGCAGGCTTCTTTCACGGTATGACGAGTTTGTCCACGCAAATTGCCCTGCCTGTGGAGTAGACGACAGTGAGCATAAGTTTGAAAAGAATGGAATGAAATACGTGGAATGCAGGAATTGTGAAACCTTTTATATCAATCCCAGACCAACAAAAGAAATATTGGCCTGGTTTTACCAGGAATCGCCGAATTATGCATACTGGAATGATGTGATTTTTCCTTCTTCGGAATCTGTGCGTAGAGAGAAAATATTTGCACCTAGAGTAGACCGATTGCTGGAACTCTGTGAAAAATATGAAATTAAAACGCATTCACTGCTGGAGGTGGGAGCCGGCTTTGGTACTTTTTGCTCTGAGCTGAAATCTAGAGATGTTTTTAAAAAAGTGGTTGCCGTTGAACCAACGCCTGACTTGGCTGAAACCTGCAGAACAAAGGGAATAGATGTCATAGAAAAACCAGTAGAGGATGTGGTTCTTAATAAAGATGAGCTATTTGATGTGGTGGTCAATTTTGAGGTGATAGAGCACCTTTTTTTGCCGGGAGAATTCATTGGAGCAGCGTCAAAACTGCTAAAACCGGGAGGTATTCTGATTTTAACCTGTCCTAATGGAAAGGGGTTTGACGTTGAAGTACTTGGAGTTCTTAGTGATACCGTTGATCACGAACATCTCAATTATTTTAACCCTGGCTCTCTGGGACATCTATTGGAAAATAATGGATTGGAAGTAGTGGAAAGTTTTACCCCCGGGGTGCTTGATGCTGACTTGGTGAGAAATAAGATTCTTTCAAAAAAGTTTGACGTGTCTAGCCAACCTTTCTTTAAAAAGATACTGCTAGAAAATTGGGAGGAGTATGGGGATGCATTTCAAAAATTCCTGATTGATAACAAATTGTCTTCAAATATGTGGCTGGTTGCCAGAAAAAGATAGAACTAATCGAAATATGCTGAGGTTTAATACTTTGACAATGAGATTTTTTACATGCTTGGGGTAATTAATTATGGAGCCGGTAACTACGGATCTTTATGTAACGCCTTAAATTTCATTGAGATACCATTTAAAGAAATTCAGAAAGCTGAAGATTTTGATAATGTAAGCCGTATTATATTGCCGGGAGTAGGTGCTTTTAATCATTGTATGAATCGCCTAAAAATTCAGGGAATTCTAGAACGTCTGAAAGATGAAATAATAAATGAAAATAAACTTTTTCTGGGCATCTGTGTTGGTCACCAGGTTCTGGCAACAATTGGGACGGAATTTGATGTTTGTGAGGGCCTGAACTTAATCAATGGAAAGGTAATAAAATTAGAGTCCTCGAAAAAAATGCCGGTGCCGAATATAGGCTGGAGTGAAGTTTTTCAAAATAAAGACTCTCCCCTATTTGAGGGTATTAAGAATAATGCAACATTTTATTTTGTCCATAGCTATTATTTAGAGACTGAAGATAAAGCGGAAACGCTGGCAACTATTAATTATGGAAGTGAGATAACTGCGGCTGCAAATAGAGGTAATATTTTTGGAGTGCAATTCCATCCTGAAAAAAGTCAGAAGAATGGACTAAAGGTACTGAAAAACTTTTCTGAAATGAATTTATGAACAAATCTATAAGCTATTTAATTTTTTTACATTAAATGTAACTGGGTGAGATTTAATTAATGTTGAAATATTGTAAACGCTGCATCATGCCCGCAACCCGCCCTGAGCAAGTTTTTAAAGATGGAGTTTGCGACGCGTGCTATTCTGCAGAAGATAAACATAAAAAAATTGACTGGAATGTCCGAGAAGCAGAGTTTGAAAAAATTCTTGAAAAGTATCGTGGTGACGGAAGTTATTATGATTGCATTATTCCGGTAAGCGGCGGCAAGGATAGCTGCTTTCAGTCATTAACAATGCGTGATCGCTTTGGCATGACTCCACTATGTGTGACTCATACACCATGTGATTTAACCGATATTGGTAGGATTAACCTGGAATTCCTTCGCGACCTTGGGTTTGATCTTTTACAGATTTCTGGGAATAGAAAGTGGTACCGTGAGCTCGTGAGGATAGGTTTTTTTAAGTTGGGAGATTGTTGCTGGCCGGAACATATAGGTATTTTTACCGCACCGGTAAGGGCGGCAGTAAATTACAAAGTGCCTCTATTAATCTGGGGCGAGAATTCCCAATTCGAATATGGAGGGCCGGCTTCCAAAAAAGAAAATAATTTTCTCGATCGAAATTGGCTTGAACAGTTTCAGATGAGCGGACACAGAATTTCAGATGTGGTTCATGATGGAGTGGATTTAAATAATATTAAGACTTTGCATTATCCCACAGACGAGGAGATTAACAGTATCGGCGTAACAGGGCTTTTCCTCGGTTATTTTATTAAATGGGACACAAAAAGAAATACCGATACGATGCTCAAATTAGGGTGGCACAGAAATCCCGATGGGCCTGTCGAGGGCGCATACAACGATATCGAAAATCTGGATTGTAAATGGATAGGCGGATTGCATGATTATATGAAGTTTATTAAGTATGGATATGGCCGGGCTACTGATCAGCTTTGTATTGAAATTAGAGCCGGACGAATGACAAGAGAAGAAGCCGTCGAGAAGTTGAAAAATACTAGCGAGGGAGAGATTCCTTGGAAGTATGTCCCTGATTTTCTTGAATACCTGGCTATTTCGGAAAAGGAATTTCTGGATAATCTGGACAGGTTCACCAACAAGACCTTATTTGAGCGCGACATGAAAACTGGCAAATTACTTAAGGATGAAAATGGGAACCTGATAAGAAAGTTCTATCCCTGATATGCTGAAAAAAAGAATTATTCCCATAGTACTTCTCGACGGATTTTCAGTTTTGAAGACAATTCAATTCGACGTTCGAAGGAATTTGGGCAGCCCAATTACCGTATTGCGAACTTATAACACAAGGAATGTGGATGAGTTGATATTGTTAGATATTGACGCGACCAGGGACGATAGGTCCATAGACTTGTTTACCGTGCAAGAGGTTGCCTCTGAATGCTTTATGCCGTTAACGATAGGGGGAGGACTGAAAACCATTGATGATATGGCCGCAGCCTTTAAAAGCGGCGCCGATAAGATTTCTATAAATTCAGCAGCATTGGAAAATCCAGCTTTAATCAAAGAGGCCGCTCTTGATTTTGGGTCACAGTCAGTGGTTGTTTCGATTGACGTAGTTACAGAAGGGGAGAACTATTATATATACAATAATGGAGAGTTACTTGAATCCATCGAGTTAAAAGAATGGTGCAAAGAAGTTACTTTTCTTGGTGCCGGTGAATTGCTGATTAACTCGGTTAGCCTTGATGGGACCATGTCTGGAGGTGATGTCAAACTTGCACAGATGATTTCTGAGTTAGTAGACATACCCGTAATCTATGCGGGGGGGATATCAAACCCGGCTGATTGCGTCAAACTGGCTTCAACCAACATTTCCGCCCTGGCCATTGCTTCAATATTCCATTTTACTAATATCACGCCTCAGGAATGTAAGGTCGAAATGGATAAACATAATATCCCGGTTCGGCTTTATTAATTCCGTAATAAGAACCCTTTTTAGACTTAATGCCTGAGAATAGCCAAATACGATACTTAATTACCACTGCTGATGAAAACACATGGAAGTTTGACAGGCCTGTTGTTTTTCTCGGACGCTGGTGTCTTCGCTATGATAGAAAAAACATCTGGTCGGCTATGGATGCAGTCATCGCAGAGGCATATGGTTTTGGAAAACTTAGAAAAGACGAAAACTTTAACCTAGCGCGCAACATAGAGGCCAGGCTCTTTGACCAGGTATACCCAATTCTTAATAATTTCCATCAGATGAGTTGTTCGGGGAGATTCTGGAGAGTAATTTTGGGGCATTGGCTTAGGCGTTACGTTGAGATAATGCTAAATCGTGTCTGTACACTGCAAGAGTGCTTGAGTAATTTTGAAATCAATGGCACTACAATATATTCGCTGGATGAATATGAGCTTGCTACCGTTGACTCTCATACAGCCATCTGGGCTTGCAACGATGATCGCTGGAATAACGCTCTTTATGCAAGAATTCTTGTGTTACTGGGAAAACAAGAGATCATCAAGGAAAAAATATCAGATACGTCTATTAACTGCTATACCAGCCCTGAGGTTGCCGCCAAAGACTCAATTAAAAAGAAAATAAGGCATCTGGTATACAAATTTATTGTTTTCTTTTTAAGTATCTTCAGAAAGGATAGTGATGGGCTGATTATTAACAGTTATCTCAGTCGTAAGGAAAATATCAAACTATTTCTAAAATTAAAGCAGGTTCCTCAATTCACTTCTAGCCCTTCTTTTACGACGAACGCTGAAGCAAATCACAAGTTGAGAAAGGAATTTTCAAGCAAAATACTCCTAGATAATTCCAGTGATTTGGAAAAAATTGTTTCCACTCTGGTATTTGAGTTAATGCCCATTTGTTTCCTGGAGGGATTTCAGGAGGTCCTCAATCATGTCGATAAATTAAGATGGCCTAAAAAACCAGGCTTTATATTCACTTCGAATAATTTCGATACTGATGAGCTTTTTAAGACATGGACGGCAATTCAGGTTGAAGCGGGGGCTAAATACATAGTGGGCCAGCATGGCAATAATTATGGCACTTACCGTTATATGAATCCGTCTATAGAAGAAATTACTTCAGATAAATTTCTTACATGGGGGTGGATTGATGGTCTTAAACAACACACACCTGCTTTTATCTTTAAGACTGCCGGATCGCCTGAAAGAGATCGAAACGTAACTGGTGGATTAGTTTTGATAGAGGACATGATCTACCAGAGGCTTGATACCTGGGATAGATATGAAGAGTTTGAAGGTTTTTTTGATGAGCAAATAGATTTTGTAAAAGGGCTTTCGCCTCTTGTGATAAATAATTTGACAATAAGATTACATCACACTCATAGATTTCTTCGATCCTTTGAGGTAATGAGATGGAATGACTATGATGATCAGCTGAATATAGATATGGGATTAAGAAATATTAATCACCTTATCGATGAATCAAGGCTGGTTGTCTTCAGCTATGATTCGACCGGAATGCTTGAAACGTTATCACGTAATATTCCCACTATAGCGTTCTGGAAAAATGAGCTGGACCATCTACGGGAAAGCGCCAGACCGTATTATAAATTACTGGCAGATGCAGAAATTGTTCACTTTAGCCCGAAAAGTGCTGCTAAAAAAATTAATGAGATCTGGCAAGATGTGGATAGCTGGTGGTTAAGTATTGAAGTTCAGTCTGCCAGGGAGCAATTTTGTCAAAGATACGCAAGAACTTCATCTTCACCTTCGGCAGAGCTGGCCAAACTGTTGACAAGTTGCCCGTAATATAAAATGAAGCGTCTATCAATTTGCATACCGACTTTTAATAGAGCCAGTCATTTAAAAAACTGCTTAAATTCAATTACGCAATACAATAGTGAAAGTATTTCCAAGTTTCAGATATGTATATCAGATAATAATTCAAGCGATAATACCGCCGAGGTAGTTGAATCATTCAGCAAGAGTTTTGATTTAAAGTATCACAAGAATGAATCAAACTTGGGAATTCCCCGAAATTTCCTTAATGTTGTGTCAATGGCTGACTCTGAATTTGTCTGGCTAGTTGGTGATGATGATCTGCTATTACCTGATGCCGTTGATAGACTGATCCAATTAATAGAAGACCATCCGGCAGTGGATTTCTTTTACGTGAACTCCTTTCTTCTTGAGTCTGAATATTTGTCATCATTCTCATCGCCATTTGATACGAAAAATCTTCCTGAAAGCATGGAGCTATTTTCGAAGTGGAAGGAAGAGGGGGAACTTCCATTCATTGATCTGATAAACCCTAAACTTTCCTTTGACTTTCTTGGAGGGATGTTTTTGTCTGTTTTTAGAAAGAGGAAGTGGGATGAAAACACGGGCGTGCTGGATGCCGTGGCGATAACTGATATTCAGACTTTTTCACACTTCGACAACACATTTCCCCATATTAAAATTTTTTCTCGAGCATTTTCAGAATCAACAGCGTATTTTAATGAAAATCCTCTTATTGTTTCATTATCCGGAGTTAGAGAATGGGCTCCGATGTATCCGCTTATCAGGAGCGTAAGATTGCCAGAAGCATTAAAAGAATATCGAGAAAATGGACTATCTTATTGGAAATATCTTTATTACAAAAATATTGCATTAAGTTACTTCATCCCTGATTTCATAAAAATGTGCCTAAATAAAAGAAAGTCTGGTTACTATCTGATAAATCCACTGAAGATAGTTGCGCATGCAATGATCTATCCTAATACATATTTATCTTTTTTTTTCTACATATTTAAACTGTTTAGAAGAATAATCAATAGCTTTATAAGGAAAGAATAAATGAGCAATGAAATGAATGAAATTAATTCTTGCGAAGTTTGCGGGAATGAAAAGCTTTTCCCGGTTCTTGATCTAGGAATGCATCCTATGTGCGATGATCTGATAAAAATTGGCGATGACCGAAAATGCAATGAATATCCCATAGAGATTTTATTTAGTAAAACATGTAATACAGCACACCAGAAATATCAGGTTCCTAAAGAAGAGCTTTTCCCACAAAGCTATCATTACCGTGCAAGATTTACCGCAGATGTCCTTAATGGCATGAGCTCACTTGTAGACGATTGTATAGAAAAATATGGAAATCTTGAAGGTAAAAAAGTGCTTGATATCGGCTGTAATGACGGTAGTTTATTGAATTTTTTTAAAGACAAGGGAGCTTTGACTTTTGGTATGGAGCCCACCGGAGCTTATAGTGATGCAAGAGAAAATGGACATCAGGTTTTAAATGAATACTTTACGAAAAAAACAGCAATTGAATACAAGAATATGTACGGGCAACCGGACTTTATTACTTTCACCAATGTTTTTGCTCACATAGAAAATCTTAAGGATGTATTGTCAGCGTTAAAAGAACTGGTTTCACATGAAACTGTGGTCATCATAGAGAACCATTATCTAGGATCAGTACTTGATGGATCTCAGTTCGATACTTTCTATCATGAACATCCTAGAACTTACAGTTTAACTTCTTTTTATACTATGGGGCCTGCTTATGAGATTAAGCTTATAGATGTAAGTTTTCCGTCAAGATATGGCGGAAATATAAGAGTGGCTCTAGCTCACAAAAACAATACGCTCAACTTTAATTCATCACTTGACCTTGATAAGGAATTAGAAAAGGAAAATGCATATTTCGATGAATTTGAAAAGCTTCGTACCAACATTACTAATTGGCAAAAAAATAAAAAAGAATACCTCAATCAACTGTCCAATAAATATGGAAAAATAAGGGCCAAGGCATTCCCAGGTCGCGCTGCAATTTTAGTTAAAATGTTGGGATTGAATGAAAATATCATCTCGGAGGTTTTTGAGAAACCAGGTTCTCTCAAGGTTGGCAATTATTTGCCGGGGACTAGAATCCCGATTAAGTCCGATGATGAATTATTTTTATTACCGGATCAGTCACTTCCAATTTTAAACCTAGCCTGGCACATCCCTGATGAAATTCGCAAGTATTTTATCAGTAACGGTTATACCGGAGAAGTGATAGATATTCTAAATAAAGATGATTTTTCAGGAGGAGAAAAAAATTAACAATGAATTTCCCAGAATATATATTAGTTGCTGGTGGAGGTAGGTGGGCTAGGGTCTATATAAGCAACCTGCTCGCAATCCTTCCGCCAACTCTAAATATATTGGTATTCAGTCCATCAAATCAGAGTGGAATTATGTCTTGGGCTAAAGAAAATCGATTCTCCTCCAGATTAAAAGCGGTCGGAGAATTGCCTGAATGGAGCAGGAGTGAGGCAGGATGTTCGGTTCTCATTATTGTGAATGCAGCTAAAGATCACCTAAAACTCATCGAATGGGCTATATCGAATCAAATCCCTGTTCTTTGTGAGAAGCCAATCACTGCGTCTCCAGAGAAAACGTTGCTAGTTGCTTCTCTAGTGCAAACTCATAAGCATTCTTTTGCAGCTGCTCATGTGTTTCTCTTTACAGAGTATTTGGAGAATTTCAGGAAATGTATTGGAGAAGGGGATGGTATTAATGAAATTGAGTTCTCCTGGTGTGATGCTTTAGAAGAGAAAAGATATGGTGAATCCAAAAAGTATGATGCCTCATTGCCGATTCATTTTGATTGTATCCCGCATATCTACTCAATTCTTTATTATCTGACAGGTGAAGAGCAGGCCAGCTGCAATCAAATATTTTTTTCAGAAGGCGGCTCCGAGTTAAATGCTAACTTGTTCTTCGGTCCTATCCCTTGCCGAGTATTAATGAAAAGAAATGCACCTGAACGTCGCCGCTTTATCAGGGTAATATCAGCAAATCAAACGTTTACATTGGATTTCACAAATGAACCTGGGAAGATTTTTATCAATTCAAATGCTGTCTCTACAGAGAATCACTGGAACCACAGTCTTAAACCCATCGGCTTGCTGCTATCTGCTTTTTTTGCCGGGCTCATAAACAGGGATAAGGATGATAGATTGGATATACGAATTGGCCTAAATGCAGCCATCTTAACTAAAGAAATAGATGTGTTTTATCAGGATGAATTTAAAAAATGGTTTTTCAATAACTCTGATTTATCAGGAAAAAATAGAGCTATGGAGTACTTCTTGAATGAAACAATTTTACGATACGGCGGGGCTAAACTTGTCTCCTCATCCATACTCATTAAAACATATCAGCTACTAAAAAATAACTGTACTAATGTAAATGATTTTTTAAGCATGGATATTCAGGATTGTTTACAATTAAGTAATTTATTAAACGAAAATCAAGTGGATTAAAAGAGCAAACTCAATGTTTCAATATTCAATATCTAAATATTTCAGTAAAAAGAAGGTGCTAATTACAGGTCATACAGGATTTAAAGGCTCCTGGCTGACTTTCATTCTTAAGGAAGCTGGGGCTGATGTTCTTGGCATTGCACTCCCCCCGTCATCTGAAGCGAGTCATTTTGATATGCTTGGGTTGGAAAGCAAAATTGATCACAGAGTGGTAGATATCAGAGATGGTGAAAAGATTTCAAGTATATTTAAGGAATTTGAACCTGAATATGTTTTCCATTTAGCTGCTCAAGCTTTGGTCAGGCCTTCCTATGATGATCCGAGTAATACATATAGTACAAATGTTATGGGGGCTGTTAATATACTCGATGCAGTTAAGCAGTCTGATTCAGTAAAATCCCTGGTTTTTGTAACCTCTGATAAGTGTTACGAGAATGTAGAGTGGATATGGGGTTATCGCGAAAATGACCAATTAGGCGGAAGAGACCCTTATAGTGCTTCAAAGGCAGCCGCTGAGATAATTTTTTCTTCTTATACACGTTCCTTTTTTGATAGCAATCCTCAGCTAGGTGTCGCTAGTGTGCGTGCTGGCAATGTGATTGGAGGTGGAGATTGGTCTACGGATCGGATTATTCCCGATTGTATTCGAGCAATTTCCGCTGGCGAAGCAGTAAAATTACGCAGTCCGGATGCTACTCGCCCTTGGCAACATGTGCTGGAGCCACTTTCAGGTTATATGTTATTGGCGATGCGTCTCTATGATGAGCCAAAGAAGTGGGGAGTTAGCTGGAACTTTGGGCCAGCCACTAACGAAGTAAGGACTGTAAAAGATGTTGCCGATAAAATCGTTGAATATATAGGTGAAGGCAGTGTCGAAATTGTTGGGAATAATGAGCAAGTGCATGAGGCTAGATTGCTTCAATTAAATTGTGATAAAGCTCATCAGCTTCTGCATTGGCATCCTCGCTGGAATGTTGATAAAGCCGTGGAAGCCACTGCACTCTGGTATAAGGAAGTTATGGAAGGTAAGCAGGCTGAAGAAACTACAAGAAATCAAATCTACGAATACTTTAAGGAGCTTCTATGATTGATGGTGTCATTTTAACACCCTTAAAGCAGTTTTTTGACGAACGTGGGAAGGTCATGCACATGCTGCGGGAAGATTCAGATGTCTTCTCAAGGTTTGGAGAAATATATTTTTCATGTACTCACCCTGGCGTTGTGAAAGCCTGGCATTTACATCGGGAAATGACTTTAAACTATGCTGTGGTATATGGAGAGATAAAATTTGTGCTCTATGATGATCGTAGCGAAAGTCCAACATATGGAGAAATTCAGGAGTTTTTTATCTCTCCTGAAAATTACATGTTGGTGACTGTGCCTCCTCTTATATGGAATGGGTTCAAGAGCGTAGGTAATAAAACTGCGATAGTGGCTAATTGCTCTACTTTACCTCATCACCCAGATGAAATTGAACGAAAAGACCCTTCTGATGAGAATATCCCCTATAACTGGGATATTAAACATCGCTAATATTTAAACTATTATTCTCAAGGATTTTAAAATGAAAGTTATTCTTCTAGCGGGAGGTTTCGGTACGAGACTAGCCGAATATACTGATGTTATACCCAAGCCCATGGTGGCTGTTGGTGGCAAACCAATACTTTGGCATCTTATGAAAATATATGCCAGATATGGGCATAAAGATTTTTACGTGGCGCTAGGTTATAAGGCGGAAGTTGTAAAAGAATATTTTTTGAATTATCGGGAGTTAAATTCTGACTTCACCATAGATCTGGCTTCCGGTGATGTCCATCCGCACCAGTTTGATAGCGTAGATTGGAAAGTAACACTAGTAAACACCGGCGAAAAATCGATGACCGGTGGGCGGGTAAAAAGGTTAAAAGATTTTATCGGCGATGAACCTTGCATGCTCACTTATGGAGATGGACTGGCGGATATAAACCTTGATGAGCTACTTAAGTTCCATAAGACCCACGGTAAGTTAGTTACTATGTCTGCAGTTAGGCCAGCAGCTCGATTTGGAGAGTTGGAACTGGAAAATGAAACTGTAAAAAGTTTTCAAGAGAAGCCACAGCTGCATGATGGCTGGATAAATGGAGGCTTTTTTGTTATTGAGCCTGATTTCTTCGATTATATAGAAGGAGATGAAACCATGCTTGAAAGAGAACCTTTGGAGAAAGCTGCTCATGAAGGTCAATTAATGGCTTATAGACATTCAGGCTTCTGGCAATGTATGGATACAAAAAGAGATCATGAAGTCCTGGAAGGGCTTTATAAAAAGGGTGCTCCTTGGGAAAAGTAAAAAAAAAATGAAAGTCCTGATTACGGGCGGAACGGGATTTCTCGGAGGTCGGATTGCTCAACATCTGTCTGCTCAGAATTATCAAATATATTTGGGAACACGAAAAAATAAAGAGGTTTTTGACTGGCTTCCTGAAGCTTGTGTTTTTCATACTGATTGGGAAAACATGGATAGTTTTAAAAGTGTATGTGAAGAAGTAGATATTATTATCCATGCAGCGGGGATGAATGCTATTGAAAGTCAAAAAAATCCTGTCGAAGCTTTTAATTTTAATGGAATGAAAACGGCGGAGCTTGTCGCCATTGCGGAAAAAACAAATGTTAAAAAGTTTATTTATTTCTCAACTGCACATGTTTATTCAAGGCCGTTAATCGGTAAAATTAACGAAAACACTTGCCCTAGCAACTTACATCCGTATGCCACCTCTCACTTGTTTGGTGAATATGCTGTACTGGGTAATGCACAAGAGGGAAATATGCAGGGGTTGGTTGTTCGTTTATCTAATGCCTTTGGAGCTCCTGTGGATGAAAATGTCAATTGCTGGATGCTTTTAGTAAATGACTTATGTCGGCAGGCAATTATTGACAGAAAGTTGGTATTGCACACTGCAGGCTTGCAATATCGAGATTTTGTATCTCTTGGTTTCGTCGAAAGTGCCATATTTTTTTTAATTAATAACGAGAATTCTGACTCAAACCATAACATTTTTAATATTGGAAGTGGAAAGTCTATTCGAGTGTTGGATATGGCCGAAAAAATCCAGCAAAGATGCGAACTTTTATTTAATTACACTCCAGAATTAAGCCGGATAATGCCGGGCAATGATAAAAACATGCCAGTTTTAAGTTATATGAATGAAAAGCTTTTAAATTCCGGCTTCAGATATGAGGAAGATGTAGATGCTGAAATTGATGCTACATTGGAATTTTGCAGAAAAGTCTTTGGAGAGAACAAGTGAGCGGTAGTCCGCTGGTAAGCATTATTATTCCTACATACAATCAGTCAGAATATTTAAATCAAGCATTGATTTCCGTATTAGAACAAACGTTCTCAAGATGGGAAGCGATAGTGATAAATAATTTCTCAAATGATGATACTCAAGCTGTAGTTGAAAGTTTTAATGATCCAAGAATAACACTCATCAACTTTAGAAATCATGGAATTATCGCGGCATCCAGAAACCGTGGAATTGAAATAGCAAAAGGGAAATATCTAGCTTTTCTGGATTCAGATGATTATTGGTTTCCAGAAAAGCTAGAAACTTGTCTGGATGTTTTAGAGCCTGAAGGAGAATTCGTTTGCCATGGGTTGCATTTATTTGGGTGTGGTTATAATAAAGACCGATTTTATGGTCCTGAGAAAAAATTTGAATTTAACCAATTGTTAAACCAAGGAAATTGTGTAGCGACCAGCGCAGTAGTGACAAGAGCTGATCTTGTAAGGAAGGTTGGAGGAATTAGTGAAGCTAGAGAAATGGTTACCGCTGAAGACTACCATCTTTGGCTTAAAATGGCGAAGATTGGGACAAAAGCTAAATTTATCGATAATATCCTTGGTGCTTATCGTTATCACAGTGATAACACTGGTAGCATTGCAAGGCAAGCACAGGCGGTAAAATCAGTTATAAGTGATTTTTATCCGAAAGTTCAATCAAGGACAATTACAGATAAAATAAAACTTCGACTGAGGTTCGGAATCATAGAATATGGCGTAGGAAGAATTATGCAGTCAAATGATAGATTCGAATCAGCCTGGGCATTCTTTTGGAGGGCCTTAAAGCTGAACCCTTTTCACTATAAGACATACATAGCAATCATGCTGAATCTATTTAAGATTAATCCGGATAAATAAAGGTTTTTCAGAACTGTGGAAATGAAGAACGGGCAATCCCATCAAAGCTATGCGGACAAAGAACTTTCTACCCTGAGTTTTAACTTTGTTATTGTCACTTTGCTATTTATTTATGTGCTGAGTTACCCGCCATTTGTGTTTTCAGTTTACCTGCCTACCTATGTCCGGCTATCTATTGAAGGTTTGATTCTGCTGACGCTGACTCTGGTTAATCTGCAATATCACTACATTAGAAATATATTGTGGTTTGTGTCCTTGGTGCTTGTGTATGCACTTGTGTTACTTATAGGAAACGATTCTCTTCTGACCCAGGCAGGGTCTATCAACAAGTTTATTTTTCTTTTCCTTGTAATGGCATTGCTGTCGAATAATCTCAGAATGCTAAAAATCAGCATAGCATTATGGTTAAAATTTTCTTATCTTCTAGCCTGGATAGCTATTATTTCTTTTGTTGGAAATATCACAAATCTGATCCCATTTAATCCGTATGACTTAGGGGCAAGTATTAATGGAGTTGAAGGTTCATATTTTTATTTGCATAACCCTATCCTGGGGAATCTTCACCCCAGATCACTTCTGGGCATTCAAACAGGTAGAGTTGCAGGCTATATGTTTGAAGCGAATCTACTCGGAGCATTCTACTCGTTAAATATTGTCGCGGCTAAGAATTGGATTGTATCGGAAGAAAAAAGAAAAAAATTTATGATTCTGAATTTTCTCGCCGGGTTGACGACGCTTTCCACAAGCTTTCTTATTTTTTTCAGCATATATCTATTTGTAAAAGCGGGACTTCGCGAAAAAATATTGAGTGTTAACCTACGCTCAATTTTTGCGGTAATATTCGGGGGGGCTTTCGTTTTCTTTATCGTATTCTCGAATTTTTTTGATCAGACCTCGGGAGCCAATCGATTAAGCAGGTTTCTAATCTATCTTGATGTATTTTCAAACAACACGTGGATGTCTTTTACCTTCGGTAATGGAATAAATTATATGGTGAATAACTATAGTATTGGGATTGATGCCGGGTGGATATCACTACTGATAGAAAGGGGGCTTCTGATACTTGGTTTCTGGTTTATTTTGGCAGTGATGATAACGAAACACAATCGCTGGCTTATGTTTTATGTTCTATATTGCCATTTGGCTATTAATCTTTTTTGGCAGCCTCTTTTTCTATTATGCATTTCAATATCATATGCGCATGCCAAATTTTCTAAAAATATGCTTTTTAAAGAAGATATTTCTAGATCAGGAAAATTCCCAGCATATCAGAGTAACTTAAATCCAATTTAAGCTTATTCGATATAATTTTTTAGTATTCATGTCAAAACTTCAGGTATTTCATTTTTTATTAGATCATCGTATTGGTGGACCACATATATATGTTGATACACTCAGAAATAAACTGGAAGCTGATTTTGCTTCTACTGTCGTTACAACCGGTAAAGGAGAGATGACTGATAAAGCGTTGATCAATATAAGACATCTCTGGAAGCCTTTTTATATTTTTGAAATTTTGATTAATGTTGCATTGTTATCGACCTGGGTTATTAAAAATCCTGATTTAAGAAATAATACAATCTTTGCTGTACATGGTGCTGCGAATATTACGCCCTTAATCGTTGCAAGAATTTTCAATTTGCCCCTTGTGTGGTATATACATGAGACAGTAAGCAACTTTTCAAAGTTTGTTAAGTTTGGGAAATGGATTCTTAAAAACACCAGATACAAGATCGCGGTTGTGGCACTTAAAGCAAGGGAAATATATAACATACCTGATTCTATTTATTTACCGGGTTCAGTCGATGAAAGATTTTGGGCCTACAGTGCCTTACCTGAGATGGATTCATATTGTTCGGTAGATACAGACTCTTTGTCTCTTCGTTTATTAACGGTTTCAAATCTAAACCCTTTAAAAGGTCTGGATATTTTATTGGAAGCACTTAGTGGTATTAAGTTTGGATGGCATCTAAGCATTGCCGGTCCAGTATTAAGTACTCATGCTGATTATGCACAGAGCATACAAAATCAGGCAAATGCCATTCTTTCGGAAAGAGCGGATGTGAACATTGATTTTTTAGGCTGGCAAAGTAAGGAAAGTATAAGAAGCCTGTTGGCGCAATGTGATGTCTTTGTACTTCCCTCAAGAAGTGAGGCTTGCCCGATTTCACTGCTGGAAGCAATGTCCATGGGAGTTCCCTGTATAGCGGCCAGAGTTGGAGATGTTAGTGCAATGCTGCAAGACGATGATAAAAGCAAAATTTTTGAAGTGGGGTCAGCAGTTTCATGCCGGCAGGCGATAATAGAATTCCGGGAAACCCTGTGCAAGAAAGGCAAGGAAAGACGAAACTCCACAATCCCTAAATCGTGGAAACTCGATGAAGTTCTGACAAGAACTAAAACTACATATAGTTTAATGTTGTAAGTATTATATATAGCCTTGCTATCTTTTAATAAGAATCAATTTCAAATTTTAGAGATTATGTAGATGATGAGAGTTTTGGTTACTGGATCCAAAGGATTTATTGGAAAGAACTTCATTTCACAGATAGGGGAGATTCCTGATATGGAAATATTCGAATTCCATAAAGGCTCACCTATTGAAGAGTTGCGAGGAGTTTTAGGAAAGATTGATGTTATCTGTCACTTTGCAGGAGTAAACAGACCTCCATCGGATGATGAGTTCCATGAAGTCAATAGCGGCTTAACTGAGACCATTTGCAATCTTGCTTCTGATACCGGGCGGCCAATTCCTATTATCTTCACTTCATCAGTGCATGTCGAAATAGGTAACGCCTATGGTAAAAGTAAAGAAGAAGCTGAGCGTTTATTAGTTAATTATTCAAAGAGCACTGACAGCAATGTATATATATATCGCCTACCGCATGTCGTTGGGAAGTGGTGCCGGCCAAATTATAATTCAGTAGTTGCGACATTCTGTCACAATATTACACATGGTCTCCCTATAAGAATAGATGATCCTGATTATTTGTTAAACATTGTTTATATAGATGATTTGATAAAGTCTTTCTATGGAAATATTACCAGCAACAAAAAAGAAGACGTTTATCAAAGTGTGAAGCCAAGTTACAAAATTACAGTCGGTGATCTTGCAACGCAACTTTATAAGTTTAAGGAAAGTAGAGACACACTCATTACGGATGATGTAGGGGAAGGGTTATGTAGAGCATTATATTCGACTTATATAAGCTACCTTCCGGTTGAAAATTTCTCATATAAAGTCCCTGCTTACAGCGATTCTAGAGGTACATTTGTGGAAATGCTGAAAACTCAGGCTGCAGGGCAGTTTTCATTTTTCACCTGCCACCCGGGTATAACCCGTGGTCAACATTACCACCATACCAAAACGGAAAAATTCCTAGTAATACAAGGGCACGCAAAATTCCAATTTCGCCATATGATAGAGGATCAATCTTTTGAAATATGCACTTCAGCTGAAGTGCCCGAAATTGTCGAAACGATCCCTGGTTGGGGGCATAATATTACCAATATCGGTAATGACCTATTGGTAGTAATGCTATGGGCCAATGAATTGTTTGATAAAGCTAACCCTGATACTTATAGCTGTGAAGTCTGAGCATGAAAAAATATAGCGAAAAATTAAAAGTAATGAGTGTATTTGGCACCCGGCCTGAGATTATTCGGCTTTCACGGGTATTGTCAGCACTAGATGAACATTGTACTCATATAAAGGTCCATACCGGTCAGAATTACGATTACGAATTAAATGAGATTTTTTTTGACGATCTGAGATTGGGAAAGCCGGATTATTTCCTGGAGGCCAATGGCGGAAATGCCTGTGAAACGATTGGTAAATGTATAATTGAAATTGACAAGGTTCTCGAAATCGAAAAACCAGAGGCATTACTTATATTAGGTGATACAAACAGCGCATTGACTGCAATCGCGGCAAAAAAAAGAAAAATTCCGATTTTTCATATGGAGGCTGGAAACAGGTGTTTCGACCAAAGAGTGCCGGAAGAAACTAACCGTAAAATTGTGGATCATATTGCAGATGTAAATTTAACCTATAGCGATATAGCCAGAGAATATTTATTGGCAGAAGGACTTCATCCTGATCGAATTATAAAGACAGGCAGTCCAATGTTTGAAGTACTTGCTCACTATAAAGTAAAAATAGAAGCATCCAGAATTCTTGAAACTCTCGGTCTCAAGAAAGAAAAATATTATGTAGTCAGTGCTCATAGAGAAGAAAATATCGACTCTGCAATGAATTTTGAAAAATTAATCAATGTCCTGAACACACTGGCCAAGTTTAGCGAGTTGCCTATTGTTGTAACAACACATCCAAGGACCAAGAAAAAACTTGATCAGGAAGGTGTAGAATGCCATCCACTTGTAAGCTTCATTAAACCACTGGGTTTTAGTGATTACGTGCAGCTCCAACTAAACTCCAAGGTTGTTTTGTCCGATAGCGGAACAATCTCTGAAGAATCTTCCATTCTCAACTTCCCTGCATTAAATATAAGAGAAGCTCATGAACGTCCAGAGGGTATGGAAGAGGGGGCTGTCATGCTGACTGGACTTAATGTCGAGAGAATTTTACAAGCTATCTCGATACTTGATAATCAAGGTCGGGGAGAAGCAAGAACATTAAGGTTGGTCAGTGATTACTCCATGCCTAATGTCTCAGAAAAAACATTGAGAATTATTCACAGTTATACTGATTATATTAATCATAACGTATGGCATTTAGTTAAGTAGCCGTATGGATTTACTTGTTATTGTTGATAATTATCCTCCGCTGACTAATTCGGGGGCTATTATCGTGGGGGATCTTGTTGAGGAGTTATATCGCCAGAAAAATAAAATTACCGTCATTACATTTATCAATCCCGAGGATAATCTGAAAACCCCTCAGATTTCAGACGAAAAAAATGCATCGGTTATCAGGATACCTGTTGGAGATAAAAAACGAAATAGGTTATCAAGGGCATTGATAGAAATATCTTATTCAAGAAAAATCATAAAGACATTAAAAGAAATCAGAGATATAAAATTCGACGCGATTATTTTCTACTCGCCTTCAATTTTTTTTGGCTCGGCGGTATCTTGGTTAAAGAAAGGTAGGTCTGTAAAATCATATTTAATTTGTAGAGATATTTTTCCAAAATGGGCATTAGATGTAGGGTTATTAAAAAAAAATTTAATTTATTATTATTTTAAACACATAGAAAGGAAGCTTTATCATTCAGCTGACATTATCGGTTATGAATCTGGCCGGGATCATGACTATTTTATGAAAATGATCGCCCCAAAAGACATCAAATTACAAGTTTTAAATAATTGGGGTAGTGGATATTTACAACTATCTTCTTCGCCCCATGTGGAAATTTTGGATAAAAATAAAATAAATATTATTTATGGGGGGAATATCGGTGATGCTCAGGATCTCCTGAATCTCATCGAATTGGTCGATTTTGGTCACTTTTCAAAAGGTGTTTCTTTAACTATTATCGGAGACGGTAGTCAGTATGATAAAATCGAGAAAAAAATACTCTTAATAGGTCACAGCAATATTACTCTTCATAAAGCCATGGAAAAGAATAGGTACCTCGAAGTTTTAGCTATGGCTGATATCGGGCTTATTTCATTGAATGCCAAACTCAAGAGTCATAGTTACCCGTTGAAGATGTTAAATTATATGCAATTAGGGAAGCCCCTTTTTGCCGTAGTTAATCAAGGTAATGAGATAATTGACTTGATTAATAAAGAGCGTATAGGAGTTTCCGCAATTTCAGCTGATGCCACTTCCATAAATCAAGCTTTGAGGAGTCTGGTGGACGATGTAGAGTTCATGGAAGAAGCAGGGAAGAATGCGCTAAAGCTATTTAAAAGAAAATTCAGCGTGGAGTCTGCTACAAAACAAATCTTAAATAGTTTAAAAGAGTTATAAACTATTTATTTTCCAACGCCAGGCATCTTCACACATTTGATTTAGATCGTATTCCGCAACCCAGTTCAGCTCTTTTTTAGCTAACTTTGGATCTGTAAAACTTTCAGAAATATCGCCAGCTCTTCGCTTTTCAAAGGTATACGGGATTTCACGCTTACTGACACTGGTTACAGCCTGGATTAAATCCAGTACCGAATGACCTTCCCCTGTTCCCAAATTATATATTTTAAATCCACAATTTTTATTAATTTGGTCTAAAGCTTTCACATGCCCACGTGCTAAATCAACTACATGAATATAATCTCGTATGCCTGTTCCTTCTTTAATAAAATAATCGTTTCCAAAAATTTTCACGGTCTTCTTTACTCCTGCTGCGACATCAAGTATTACAGGCATAATATTGTTCGCTTCCCCTTTAGGGAACTCTCCAATTTTTCCACTCAAATGGGCGCCAACTGGATTAAAGTATCGGAGAATCACCATATTCCAATTGTCATCTGAAACCGCCAAATCTTTCAGAATTTCTTCTACCATATATTTACTTCTTCCATAAGGGCTCTCCGGAGCCAAATTTGCTGCTTCATTTATTGGCAATGATATCGGCGTTCCATAAACTGCTGCGGAAGAACTAAACACTAAATTTTTAATATTGTATTTCTTCATTAATTGAAGCAAATTCAATGTGCCAGTAATGTTGTTCTGGTAATACATTAAAGGGGAGTGAACCGACTCGTTGACAGACTTAAATCCAGCGAAGTGAATTACACAATTAAAATTATGTGATCTAAATAGTTTATCGAGAGAGTTGTAGTTTAAAAGGTCAATGTTTGAGAACTTAAAATCTGTACTACTAATTAAAAATTCTAGATTGTTAATAACTGATTCACGACTGTTAGAAAAATTATCGACTATGTGAATATTATGTCCGTTATTTGCTAGTTCAATGCCTGTGTGAGAACCTATGTAACCACAACCACCTGTTATTAATATGTCCATTAATTTCTCAAGAAAGTATTGCTATTGTATATGTCTGGGTAAATCTCAACTGAAGAATCGCTTGATTTATAGAGAATTTCAATAAACCATGCTTAATAGAATATCGAGACTATCGCTAAAAAAGAGATGTTGCGGATTATCATGCCTTCAAATCTTTAACTTTAATGAAGTTTATAATTAGCAAGTATACTAGATATAAGCTGATGAAGATAAAAAACGCTGAGCTCTCTTTAATCATTTGCTGGTTCAATGCAAACCCATTAAAACCTAAAATAATTCCTGTAGCGTATAAACTAAAAACTACTCGCCTTTTGGAATAACCCATGTCCAAAAGTTTATGATGTAAGTGATCCCGGCCTGGATTGAACGGAGATTTTCCTTCAAGGGGGCGCTTAACAAGTAGCAGAATGGTATCCATTAAAGGTAAAGCAAGAAACCAAAGTGCTAAGACAGGGGGTATTATCGTATTTTGACCTTGGGTAGATTCAATCATTAACCAGGCTAGCACAAACCCTAAAAAGGTGCTTCCTGAGTCTCCTAGATAAACCAGAGCAGGTTTGCGCCAGGGTAGTCTGAAATTAAGCGCCAAAAATGCAATCAAAGCACTAAGTAGAATTGCGATAAAGGCCAGTAAAATAATATTACCTTCTTGCCAGGCAATAATTCCTAAAAAAGTCAATGCGATAGCGACCATTCCACCAGACAAACCATCTAAGCCATCACTCATATTAATCGCGTTAATAACTCCCACTGTTGCAAAAACAGTAACAGGGTAACTCAGCACCCCTAGGTTAATATCTCCAAACCCAAACAAGTTTCCGAATGAAGTGAGTTGGTTTCCGGCGGTAAAATACATCAAGCTTGCTGCAACTGCTTGGCCGCCCATCCGTATCCCAACGGGCATATGTTTATAATCATCGATAGCGCCAAGTACCAGAACAATGGTAGAAATTGCTAATAAATTGCCATACTCGTTAAGTACAGTTGGGTTAAAGAGTGAGATAAATACGACGCCAAGATAGATTCCTATTCCTCCAATAAGGGGAGTAGGATGAGCATGGGTCTTTCTCCCTCCCGGACGATCCATCAATCCAACTTTGCTGGCTACCGGTTTGAGAGCGAAAAGGGAGGCGCCGGTTACACAGAAGGAGCTAAAAAGGCTGACAAAATCCATGTTTCACCTAGTTTTTGTTTTGGAATATTTTTTCATCAGGTATTGCTTTTTTTGCATCACTTGATTGGGTAATTGCTTTAAATCCATGTAAATCATGGTTTTAGGCGCGCAATATAGCACTTAACTTCAGCTCCTGTATATAACTATTATTTAAAGCTGCTGACCTGGGTCAAATTATTAAATATTTTAGCCAAGCTTAATTTTACAGGTGAGTTTAGAGTGCATATCGGCTAAACTTCTCTGAATTGATTGTTGTTTGTCTTTGTCACTGGAGTATGTCGGTTCGATGCGACTTAAAAGCATTAAATTAGCAGGTTTTAAATCGTTTGTTGACCCGACTACAGTCAATCTCCCCACCAATCTCTGTGCTGTCGTTGGCCCTAACGGTTGCGGTAAATCCAATATTATTGATGCAGTACGCTGGGTGCTGGGTGAAAGTTCTGCCAAGAACCTGCGTGGCGAGCAGATGAC
>Ga0181601_10000742_pt1 | contig 27067 bp, 22 predicted proteins | sample 041ome_8_FD_133020 | JGI IMG/M metagenome (GOLD analysis project Ga0181601, IMG submission 133020) | Coastal salt marsh microbial communities from the Groves Creek Marsh, Skidaway Island, Georgia - 041407BS metaG (megahit assembly) | ecosystem: Environmental > Aquatic > Marine > Intertidal zone... | reverse complement strand
CTGGTGTTTACGTCAGACGGGGCGCTGAGAGCTACGGTGAGAGGCGCGTGTCCTTCGTACGCGCAAGCGAGCACGTGTTTGATTGCAGCGGCGAACGTGGAGAATGCCATCGTTTGGATCGATACACTGACATGGAAAATCACGCGCGTGGAGACGCATCCGACGAAACGCTTGGCGTCAGTGACGACGCGGGTGTATAGGGAGACAAAGACAGAGGACGAGGCAGCTAGCGTTTCGTATACCAAATTGGATGCGTACGAGCAAAAATTCATAGCGCTCGACGCCAATGGGGTGCAGAGCATAGGTATCAAGATGGCGCTGAGTCCATGTCAATCAATGATTGTGACGACGTGCGCGAGTCATACGGAATCAATCCTCTTCGTGTGGCCGACGGCGAAGACGGATGAAGACGGCGGGCCTCTCGCCATTTTCATTCAGCGTTCGCCCGTCATCGCTTTTCGATGGTTCGAGGACGAGGGCGTCGAGAGTGGAGCTAGATTGGTATTTTTGTGCGAAAACGAATCCGCATTGTATTCCTGGTATCCGGGTTCTCAGACTCCTGCGCGAAGCGCGCTCGGGTGCGAAGAATTCAAGCCGTCACGAATCGTCGGTTTATCGAGCGAGCGCACAAACAAGTATCTATTGGCATCTCCTAAAAACGGCGGCGCCTTCATTCAACACTCGCTCTTGTAAAAACGACAACAGCACATTTTAGTTTATTAAAAGTATCAAGTGCTCATCGCTTTTTGGAACGGCTTCGTACCGACGAGCTTCTTTCGAGTCTGGGCGCTTGCTTGTGCCTGCTCGCGGATCGAGTCAGCTTCTTCGCGAACGGCTTATCGTGTTTGATCATCACCCAAACGATCCACAACGGCACGACGAGATACGGCGCGTAAATCCCAATGAGTTTCATCTTGGCTGCATCCGAAATCCGCTTCGATTCATAAAAATATTGAAGAATCGGCACGAGCGTCGTTGCCGTATGCGCTCCGTAAGCTATGAAGTACCCACGCAAATCGTTACGGCGCTCCATGATGGCGCGCGCGGCGACGAAAAAGAAGGGCAACTGGAACAACAGCTCACACGTCACCAATCCAACCAACCAACGCGGTTTTTCCGCCATGAGCACATCCTCGTTGACGTCGATGTGCCACTGAAGTAAATTTTGAGCGAACGCTGGGACGATGCTCTTCGGGAGCACCACCTGCGAATCGATGAGTATCGTCGCGGGAATGTGCGTGACGAAGTACGCGAGGAACGCGACTCGGGTGTTTTCCGACACCGGCATGGTTGCGAGGAGATCGGAGGCGGAAGAGTGAGGGCGAGTGAGGGAAAACGGTTAACTTTTTGGCGCCAAAAAACCAAGCGTCTATCGCATCAACAACCAGGCGACAACGAATCCAAAAGGAATGGTAGTGAAATAGAATTGAAAAGAACTGTATCTACTCGAGTACATTATGAAGTTACACCCTGACGTGCGCTCATGGCGTCGTAACTCATGACGTCGCGCATATCGTCCATTGAATACGACGGCGCTCGACGACCAGAAGCGGCGTCGAAGATTTTCTCAAACCACAGCTGCTCCTTATCGCTCCATTTGGGGTCGAAAGCTGCGATGACGGGAATGAGCTCCCAGCCTACGGCTATGCGAAGCTCCTCGGCTCGCGCGCGGGCTAAATTGGTCTCATATTTGATACCGTCCGTGTATGAAAGTTGAAACTTGCCGACGCCGCCGGACGTACCCCCGCGTTGAGCCACTCTGACGTCGACCACTTCATCATTCTCGAGGAATAGGAATTCAGCGTCAAACACGCCCGATTTCAACGCGTCTTTCGCGTCGTTGTCGTCACCCTCGAGACGCTTTCGAGGTGCCAGCGCCAATCGGACGTATCCTTTCGCTTCGTCAAACTCATCGACGCGCGCAGCAAACGATAGCGTTCTGCTCGATCCAATCGCGCCCGCTCGCGTCGGTCTATCCGGTAACTCCTCTCCGGTGACAAACGCGCGAGTCGTACCCACGATGAAGTTCGCCACCTCGGCTCGGTCAAACCCGTTTTCATCCGTCATCGCGTTCGGCGCCTCGCCGCTGTCTCGCAGTCGTTTTGCCCTCGACAAAGAGTCATTCCCCGCTCGTCCGCGCGGCGCTTCCACACCCGTCGCGACGGCAACAAGTCTCTCCATCGCTCGCGTTCGATCACCACCCTCGTACGACCACGGTGCGGTGAAATGTTTCGCGTCGTCGTTTTGCGACGACACGCAGCTATCCGCGTCGCGTTGGCAAGAGTTTAGATATCCGTTGTACTCGCCGACGCAGTCGGCGCAATCCCCAGCCGCGGGCGCCGGCGGCGCGTCCATCACTGCGCTTTCGTCAAAAGTGTCGTCGTCGTCGCTTGTCATCGCGAACGACCGTCCACTCGTCGTCGTGACGACTGTTAAAAGGCTCCCTAACAAGAACGCGTCTCGTCGAGTCACGACGCCGGCGTCGCTCACTCCGCGCGTTGTCGGCGACGTCGCCGCGCGTCTCTGTCGCGACGAAACCGACGACGGTTCGTTCGCGCACCGCACCGGTGTTCGGGCGAAGAACGCGTGGGAGACGGGCATGGCGAGATGAAGAGTGACGAGCGCCAGTCAAATCAGCATCTTGTTTCGCTCAAGGCTGCTACTGTTTTACAACACTGCTACATGTTTCATTTCTAAGGAATCAACGCGAAGCGTAAATCTCTGACGCTCGAGGACGACGATGACGGATTGACGACGGTGTACCATAGGTTCAGACTCGCGCGTCGAGCGTGTTCGGGGATGATGAGAACCGCTTGTCGAGCGACGTCGGCGAGCGAGCGATGCGTCGGCGGCGCAAACGGATCGGCTTTTTCATTCGTTCCGTCAGCTGAGACTGGGACGTCGAGATGGATGATGATAGAATCGAACATCTCGTCGTCGTTCGACGCGGTGATGGTGACGCATCCTTCGGTTTGGCTGGTGCCGAAACGCATGAGTTCCGCCGGCGGCGTCGCTGCGGCGCTCTCAAGCGAGAGGCCGAGCTCAAAGACGTGGATGATTGACGGTAAGAACTCGAGACTTTTGGCGCCAGAGGGCGCATTGGGGTGCAACGTCGTCTCTTTCGGGCACAAAAGGGCATTGGCTTTCGACAAGTCCACGCCATGAACGACGTCGAGGCTAGACTTGGACGCGACGAATTCGGGCAGATTGGCTCCGAAGCATACAAGACGTGCTCGAGAAGACGAATCGTCGTCCAAGTGACGCGTCCAAGGCGCTTCGATGGGAGGTTCGATCGACAAACTTGCAGAACGAACGTAACCGTCGTCTTCGTTCGCGATACCACCACTAATACCGACGTAGATGGTATCGCCATCAAACGTCGACACGAATTCGAGCGTCGAATTCGAGTCGACGGTCAAACGCACGTTCGCGGGCATCAATTTCAGACACTGTCGCCAATGATGACACCACGCCGATTGCGCTCCAGGTTTTGTGGAATACGTCGCGATCCCGTTTTCATCTAAATCAATCTCCCACCACGTCAAGACTGCGTGCGCTCGTCCAGAGCCTTGAATCGCGAGTGGTTTGCGCCAAACGGGCTCCGCCCCTTCATCCGGCAAATTTTCAAAGTCCATCTCCGCAATCATCACATCGTCTGATATCGCCCTCATCGTCCTCCTCCACGCCTTGGCGTGCGCCTGTTGACTCTCATCACACCAAATCACCGTCGGTGCGTCGGTCCCACTCGCAAAATTTGGCGGCGACGACGACGGACGCGAAGTCGGCGAATAATACTCAAACGCGTCCGCGCACTCCACCAACCGCGCGTACACCCGCGCCCGTCGCGGTAAAATTCTCCCACCCCTTCTCAACAACCGTCTCTTCGCGTCTCGCACGACGCCAAGCCATCCTTCTCCTATTAAGCTCGAATCCAAAAGCTCGCTAAACACCACGTCGTACTTTCCCCCATCCTCGTGGTCATCGCTCCGTCTCTGGATCACGCGAACCCTATCCCCCACCCCGTTGCTTTCGACGACTCGACGCGCGACGACGGCGCTCGGTCCGAATTCCTCCAACGCGTCGACTCTCCCCGGACTCGGTCCGACGATTCGGCTCGCCATGACTGATAGAATACCAGTACCCGCCCCGATATCCAACGCGACGTCACCGCTTCGAAGCGTCGCCGCGAGTCCATTCGCAAACGCCTCGTTTCGTTTCGCGTCGTTCACCATGTCTAACCACGTCGACGCGTTCCATAATTTCGTTCCAATGTCTCGCGTCAGCGAGGCTTCTTCTGCATGGGCACCCTCCTCCTCCTCCTCCTTCTGTGCCGTCGACGTCGTGAACGGCGCCCACTCACCGTTCGCCGTCAAAACAAAGCACACGTCATCACCCATCGACGCCGCGTCGTCGTCGTTCGCGACGAAGTGAACGCCGCGTCGATGAGTAGCGTAAAACTGTGTTGGATGGTTGACTGACTCTTTCGACGCCACGTGTTGACATCATCGCCACTGTGCGACGCCATGGACGCCGACGCGCACGCGGAGACACCGAGTCCGCGTCCGTACCGGGACGCCGACGCGATGGGGGACTCGTACGCGCGTGCGCGCGCACCGGTCGCCGCGACGACGACGACGACGACGGCGGCGGATGCGCTCGACGATTACTACGATAACGACCGCGTCGCGCATCGGCGAGCATCGGGTTCGACCGCCGCCGACGCCGCCGCCGCCGTCGACGACGCCGGGGACCTGAGCACGACGGAGGATGACGATTCGACGTACGACGATTCGTCGTACACGGAGGAAACGAGCGAAGACGACGAAGGAGGGGAGGGTGACGGGTTTCGGCCGAGAAGGCGCAGAAGACGAAGACGAGGCGAAGAAGCGGGCGGCGGGGGCTCGAACGGCGGCGGCGGTTTAGACGACGATACCGTGCGAGCGGCGCGGGCGAAGAGACGGCGGGCGAGACGCGAGCGAGACGCGCGTCGGGAGGGTTCGAGAAGGGAGAGCGCGACGTCCAAGTTTGCGGTGTGCGGGACGGTGTTCGAGGTGGATGCGAAGTACGCGCCGATTAAACCGATCGGCAAAGGCGCCTACGGAGTCGTGTGCAGCGCGAGAGACGTGGAGACGAATAAAAAGGTGGCGATAAAGAAGATTGTCAATGCGTTTGAAAACATCGTCGACGCCAAGAGAACGCTGCGGGAGATTAAGCTGTTGAGACACTTGAGACACGAAAACGTAATCGACATCATCGACTGCGTGAAACCGGCGTCGAAGCACGAATTCGAGGATGTGTACCTGATGTACGATTTGATGGATACTGATTTGTACCAAATCATACGAAGCAGTCAGTCGCTGACGGATGAACACTGTCAGTACTTTGTCTATCAAATTCTTCGCGGGTTAAAGTATATTCACAGCGCGGATGTCTTGCACCGGGATCTCAAACCGGGGAATTTATTGCTCAACGCGAATTGCGACTTGAAGATTTGCGATTTCGGTTTGGCGCGAACAGCGCTGATTGACGCCGATGCGAGCGAATTTATGACTGAATACGTCGTCACGAGGTGGTACAGAGCCCCGGAGCTCTTACTCTCGTGCGCAGAGTACACGAGCGCGATTGACGTGTGGAGCGTCGGGTGCATCTTTGCCGAACTCTTGGGTCGCAAGACTCTCTTTCCGGGCAAGGATTACATCCATCAGCTCAATCTCATCATGCGGGTCATCGGCACACCCAAAGATGAATCTGAACTGGATTTCATCAACAACGAAAAGGCGAAGCGCTACATAAAATCGCTTCCAGCGACGGCGCGATGCAACTTTGAAAAGCTCTTTCCAAACGCCTCTCCAAGGGCTATCGATTTGATTGATAAGATGCTCGTCCTCGATCCGGCGAAGCGCATCACCGTCGAAGAGGCACTGGAGCACCCGTATTTGGAATCGCTTCACGACGAAGTTGACGAACCGTGCGCCGATTCTCCGTTCACCTTCGATTTTGAAGACGGCGCAAGGTATCTCACCGAGGCAGATGTTCGACGCTTGATTTTCGACGAGCTCTGCGCATTGTCGGAAGAGTTTGACGCCGTCAAGCTCGATCAACTTCGCATTCAAGAGGGTGGGAGCGACACGAAATAGAAGGCGCGCGCGCGCGATTATTGTAAAGTAGAACTAATCACATCTATTTTATGCATGACAAATCTATAAACGGTGACTATCTCTTGATGACGAAACTCTCTCACTTTACGCCTTTTCTGGCCCCGGCGCCGACGCCTTTGCATCCGCGCTCACTTGCGCCGCCAACGCCTCCTTAAACTTGGAGTAGTTGTAGTAAAAAACCCCACCCGCTGCGATGGAGAAACCAACCAACTGCGTGGAGGAAATCGGCGCCTCGAACAAGGCGGAACTGATGAGAATTAAAATGAAATCCTTGACGACGCCGGCGACGTTGAGCGTCAACGCGCTCGTGCGCCCGATGAGCAGATAAATGGCGCAGTTAAGCGCAAAGGCACACATGGCGTTCGCCATCATGATGCCAGTCGAATAGTGCACAGAGTGCGTAATCTCTAGCCCGTACGCAATCTTTGGTAACTCTAAAATCGCAAACGGCACGGAGAGAAACACAAAGCACGCCGGCGATACGTAGTAGAGCGTCGTAATCGAGTTGAGCTTCAAATTCGCCTTGCCGAGAATGATTTGCACCGAGAGGATCCGACACGCCTCCGCCAACACCGCCACAATCTGCACTATGAACCCAAACAGGTGAAAGTTCATCTCCCCAAACGAGGAAATCATCACCCCGAGCGTCACCACGCCCAAGTTGGCCAATCTCGCGTGCGAGTACTTTTCCAAACCAATCACGCACCCGACGCAATACACCGTCACCGGCGACAACGCCTTGAGCATCTGAATGAACGCCACGCTCAAATAAATATACGCCGTGTTAGACGCCCAGAGCGACACGGCAAACAACGCAGCCACCGGCGCAATCTTCTTCCCGTACGTCTCTTTACTTAGGTTACTCGACGGCACCCACTTCAACCAGCGCACGATGACGAACGCCAACGTCGAGCAAAACCCCATGTGTATCATCGTCAGCGCGATGGGAAACGGAAACCCGTACACGCTCAGAATGTACTTGTTGAACAGAATCACCGCCGCGGAGAGGAATATCCACACGCCGACGTAGGTGTACGTCTCGAGCGCTTTCACGATGACTTTGGACGCCGCGGCATCGCTCGCCGTCGCCGTCGCCGACGCCGACGCCGACGTCGACGCCGTCCCGCTCATCCCGAAAAGACCGATGCGTCGCGTCGCGCCGCGTCCCTCCGACCCGTCGCTCCGTCGTTCCGTCGCCGACGTGTGCGGCGCGCGCGCTGGTCGGGCGCGCGTCGAGAGTGCACTTTCAAAACGCCTTCGTGTCCGTTTCGACGGTTCATGACTCGTCAAATCGTCCACGGGGTGCGTCCGAGAACCGCGCGCGCAATCCAACGACACCAAACCGCATTGGTTGCCGATCGTCTCGCGATGCGGGCGTCGACGGCGAGCGTTCGGGTACCCACCCGAGGATGGACGACGAGGAAGACGACGCGGACGACGCGGAGACGGACGACGCGGTTCGCGGCGGGTGAGGACGTCGGACCGATGAGTTCGCGAAGTGGACGGGAGCGCTCCGTGTCAGCGGTGAAGATTGAGCTGATTCGTCTCTGCGCGCGCACGGATGGCGGACGAGAGGCGACGGAGAGCGAGCGAGATGAGATGTATGAACTGATTGATGCGCTGGAGGAGGCGGGGAAGCGAACCGGGGTGGATATGAAGGCGGTGAGCGGACGATGGTCGTTGGTGGCGACGTTGGCGAGCGACGAGGACGCGCGGACGAGGAGAGCAAAGGAAGGGGCGCTCGGAAGCGCGCTGACGGATCTGAGTGGGAGCTCGGGACGGAGCGAGAGCGATGAGGAGTCGGCGGTGGAGAGCGAGAAGGTGAGAGCCAAGGGGAATTTTCAAGACATTGACATTAGCAGCGGTTCCGCGGCGAATCGAGCCGAGCTCGAGGTGTTCGGCGTACCGCTGTCGGTGACTCTCGACGCAAAGTGCGCTCAAAACCAGCCGAGAGAACACCCCAACCGTTTAAACGTCGAGTTCAAGTCGGTCGGGTTCAAGCTCGGGTCGTTGCCCGCGGTGAAACTTCCCCTCGGGTTCGTGAGTCCGAGAGGTTGGATTTCCACTACGTACTGCGACGACGAAATTCGCACCGGACGCGGGGATAAGGGATCCATCTTCGTCGCCGCTCGACGCAAAGAGACCAAGTAAGAGACGCTCGCGTTTACGTTTCAATCCTTCGTGTCATCCACGAGATTGTATACCACAAATGTACGCACGCACGCGCTTTGTAAAACTTACCGAACAGCCCGCTTGTATCATTCGCAGTCCTCTTCAGTCTCCTCAGAACTCGCCGCATAGACACACCACCCGAGTTTCCCGACCCCAGAGGCACGCGCGCGCGCGACGCAAAACAAACCCGTCTCGCTCGCGCGCGTTCGAGCGTCACCCCCGGGGAACGGTACGAGCGTCTCGTGACGAAGATGAGTTCCAAATTAGACTACCTGAAAAAGTACATGTCCGGCCCGTCGTCGAGCGCGCCTGGAGGGGACGACGGGAAGAAGAAACGGAAGAAGAAGCGACCAAAAGCGACGACGGATGGGACGATTCGAATCATCGATGGCGATGCCGGGTTCGCCCCGAGCGTGCACGAGGAGGAGGAGAAGAAGAAGAGAGCAGAGGAAGATCGCGCCGTGGTTTTGGACGCGCGCGGAAGAGAGGTTGATGCGAGCGTGCTGGAAGATGCGAACGAGGCTGAGCGACGCGCGGTGAAGTACATGGGGATTCGAGATGATGGGAGCGGGTGGGCGGCGGTGGATGGCGGCGAACCCGAATCTCGCGGTGGGAGACACGATAGCGACAGCGAAGACGAAGAACCGGTGGCTGGCCGAGCGAGCGGGCGCCACGATAGCGATAGCGAAGAGGATGTCGAGCCCGCGCCGGCGGTGAGAGCGGACCCGACGCCGGCGGTGAACGATTCAGCACCCGATTCGGCGGGTGGTGAGCTGCAGTACGATAGCGATGGTGATTTGATTATTCCAGACGAGCCCGCGCCGGCGCCGGCTGGCGGAGGAGGCGAGTTGCAGTATGACAGCGACGGTGATCTCATCATTCCCGATGAACCAGAGCCTGTGGAAGAGGCGAAACCAGAGCCATCGAGGGTTAAGAAGGAAAAAGCTCCCAAGGGGCGCTCGATGACTGACGGTACGTCCACAGGTTTGGTGAGCGCGGCGCAAGTAATCATGGAGGCTGAGCTCAAGCGCAAAGCTGAACAGGCGCGTTTGGCCAAGCTCAGCGATGAGCAAAGCGGTCGCGGTGCGGCTACGAATTATCGTGATAAAGCGACTGGTAAGCTCATGGATAGCGAAGAGCTGAAACGACGCGCTGAGAACACTAAACCAAAGGAGCGTGAACGTCCCATCTGGTCCGCCGGCGTCGAGCAGGCGAGAATGGCCAAGCAATACAAGGCTGATTTGGAAAAGGCGAAGGATGCACCGTTCGCGCACGCCGATATCGATGCAGACTTTGAAGATAAACAACGCGAAGCGATGCGCTTTGGGGATCCCATGGCGCATGTCAGTCGCAAGAAGCGTCAAGCTGCCGCGTTGAATCTTCCATCCGTCGTCGACAGCCTCGGTTTGTCGGCTGAGGATCTCAAAAAGTCCGGTTTTAGAATCCCCCAAGAGGTCCCACCGCATAGTTGGCTCCGCCGCGGCATCGCGGCGCCGAACAACCGATACAACATCAAGCCGGGTCGACACTGGGATGGCGTTGACAGAGGCACCGGGTTCGAGGTGAAAATGTTCAAGAAGAAGAATGAACTGCGCGAGCGGGCGCAACTCGAAGATATGGACGCCGAAGAACATAACGAATGGTTCTAGATTTGTAGTAGAAGAGAAAAACATTCCTAGCTTCTTTACCGAGAGCGTGCTTAGCGTGGGGAAAGGATCGCACGAGACTTGTCTTTTTGTTTTTAAGTAATTTTGGGATTCGAACCTAATCGCTACGTTTCTGGATTCGCGCCCCGGCGTTCTAAACGCGCCTCCTCAAGACACCTTCAACATCATCCACACCATTATCTGTACCTGCATCTACATGACACCGCTTAGAACTTCATCTCGTGCGGCTTGTCGCCGGATCGCAAGGTGAAGAGGGTGGACATGTATTCCTTGAGGTACGGGGTCGCGCTGATGGCCGCGGTGAGCGCGGCGTCGACAGCCTTGTTGTCCTCAATGTAAGAAGCCGGGAGTTCCTTCTTCGAGGTGTCAACCTTGAAGAATTCTTCCTCGCTCTTCTTGTTGCTGCGATCCTTCGCCGGCTTCTTGAAGTAGGCATCGTCAAACTTCTTCGCGTCGACCTTGGACACGTCAACCTTTTCGCTCGTCGCGATGACGTAACGTTGGTTGACACGCTTGATCGGCACGCCGTTCACCCCGTACGGACCGGCAACGAGAAGGAGACCGGACTCGAGTTGCTTGATGAACACGACGCGCTTACCCTTGAAGTGACCCGCGAGGAGGATCAAAACTTGACCCGGGGCGATGGACGCGCGAAGCTTGGTCGGCTTGTGCTCGATCGTGCGCTTGAGCGGCTTCTTGATGTCATCCGCCGGGTAAAAGGCCGGAGCCTTCGTCTTCTTACTGCTCGCGCGAAAGAATCGAAAAGAGAATTCGCATCGTCAGTCATTCAGTTCACCCGTCTCGCACCGCTCGCGTCGCGTCCCGTCGAACAAACGCGCGACGCGCGAGTGCCAAAAAAACCCCAAAAAGAGCGCAGCCCCGAACGAGCAAAGGTCGCATCACGCCGCGTCCCAGCGCGCGCCGCCGTGCGAAACCCGCGACGCGAACGCGCGCGATGGATCGAATGGAAACGTATGCATTCGATCCATCGCTTCGCGCGCGCGACGCCGCATCGCCGCGTCCGTCGTCCGGGTCCTTCGCTCTGCATCGTACGCGGTGCGTGTGACCCTAAAACCACACCGGCATCCGACCCCTGACTCGACCGCGACGCCGACGCCGACGCCGCGCGAGACGAGACGAAGTCGAACGCCGCGCGAGAAGAATACAAAAGTCGATCGGTCGAGCGCGTCGCGTCGCCACTTACGCCATGGTGATCTCACTGGTGAACGCGCGGCTCGTAAAGGCGGACGCGACGCCGCGGCGAGACGTCCAGAGGGAGAGTTCCCCGGGGTGGATTGCGAAGACGAGCGCGCGACGCAAAAGTAGCGTACGTGCAAACAGTGTTACAAAAACACCATAAAATTTATATTCACACATGAGATACTCTAGATAAAATCAAACCCATGTGACTATTACACAGAATTTACCAAATGTCCGAACACTGGTTGGCCGCAACCGACCGCCTCCTTTCATCACCGGTGACGACTCAAGAACTTTCAAAGCTTTCGTACTCGACGAGTCATGACTCCCAAAACTTCGAGGGACTGCGCTCGCTCGAACGAACTCGTCTCGCGGCGCCTCCGCGCGCGCCTCCAGACGGCGTCGGGTGGAGACGATGCTGCGCCGCGCGGCGAGCGGAACGCTCGCGTCGTCGTCGTCGCGCTCGTCATGGGACGCGTTGGCGGTGGTGCGTCGACGGATGAGCTCGGCGTTCGGTGCGTCGACGTCGGTGCACGCGACGTCGACGCCGTCGATCGAACGATGGAGCGCAGAGTTGATGGAGGTGCGACTTTTGTTTTCGTTTCGTTTCGTTTCGTTTCGTTTCGCGACGCGACGCGCGTGAGCGCGCGGACGGTGAATGGATGTTTGCGGCGGCGGTGGTGTGGGCTCGCTGTCGGGCGATGCATCGCGCGCGCGAGGTTGGTTGTTCTCTCTGGAGAGTCGCTCGCGTTTGGTGGAGTTTTTTGACGGGAGTTCAGTCATCTTTTTTAAATGGGAATTCGCGAACGAACGATGGCGAACGAGGTGGTTTTGACTGACGCAACGATACGTTTTGACGCGGATTAGGATGACGAGGAATTGGACATGCTCTTGGCGGCGAGTGGGATGCCGGAAGCGCCGCCGAGACCGGGACCAAAGCTTCGGCCTCTGAGCGCGGCGGCTACGGCGTTTGGCGACGCTCCGGATCGGATTTTCGAATCGACGGATGAGAGAAGGGCGAAGATTAAGCTCGCGTTGCAAGCGTTGCAATCTCGGAGACGACAGTTACGCAGGTCGGAGCCCGTACGCGATCCGCAGGTACCGCTGAGTGAGGAACAGGTGCAGTTTCGCAAGCAGCGCGAGGCGGAGAATTTAGCCGTCGAACGAGAGGTGTTGAGATACAAGGAGTTGGCGCGTAAAACCTTTGCCGCGGGCATTGGTGCGCAGTTGCCCGTCGTGCAAAAGTTGTTAGCCTCCTTCTACGTGCCGCTTGTCGAAGCGCTGAAGGAGGAACAGGAGAAAATTAAGGGCAACGTACCGGGCGTGGATCGTCGTGTCTACGGGCATTATTTAGCGTTGCTCGAACCTGAAAAATTAGCCGTGTTGACGTTGCACGCGACGTTGAGCACACTCATGAAGGGCGACACCAAGAACGAATCTTGGCACATGATCAGGGACGACATGGGTGCCGCTGGGAGCGCGAAATTCATCGTCGTGGCGGACCACGTCGGGAGCGCTGTGCAAGCCGAAGTCAACTTGGCTCGCATGCGAGCCGCGGAGAAGGCTGCAAAAGAGGCTTTCCGAAGGTCGAGAATGGTTAACACGGAGGAAAACGTCAAAGAGATTGAGATAACGGCGGAACAAAGAATCAACATGGCGCTGGATACGTCCAAGCTGAACACCATTAAATCGGTATCGAAGCACGCGAGGCAAGCGCTCGAGAACGCAGAGTGGGGGCGAGAGGTGCGTCTGAAAGTTGGTACCGTCTTACTTACGGCGCTGATGAACACGGCAAAGATTGGGGTTCCTGGTGAACACGGCGAGACGTTGACACTACCAGCATTTTATCACGATTACAAGGAAGCGGGCTACGGCATGCTTCATTGGCACGATTCAATCTATAGGTTCATCAATACGGAGACGATGACGCGAGCCGCGTTGGTTCCGGTGAAGCATTTCCCAATGGTGGTACCTCCGCGACCGTGGGTCAGGTACAATGATGGTGGTTACTTGCGAAGCAATAGCATTTTCATGCGTGGCAAATACTCCAACGAAGGTCCGAGTCGAGCCCAGATTAATGCGCTGGGTGAGAAGGCGCTCGAAGCCGAGGGCGCCGGCGTGCCGGTGCAGTATCAACAAGTGTTGGACGCGTTGAACGCGCTCGGTCGGACGCCGTGGCAGATCAACACGGACGTGCTGCCGATTGTCGAAGAGGTGTGGGCGAGAGGAGGCGGCATCGCTGAAGTACCGCTGCGTGCCGAGTTACAAATCCCTCGATGGCCCGGTGGTTCCTTCTCTCTGAGAACCGACAAGCGACGACATCAACTTCTCGCGAGCGGGCTTCCGGGCAAGGGCGAGGTGATTGAATACCTACAGAGCGTTCGTAAGACGAAAAAGTCAAACATGGAATTGCACTCTCAACGATGCGATTTCTTGATCAAGCTCCAGGTGGCGCGTGAAATGAAGAATGAACCGCAAATTTATTTTCCTCACAACCTCGACTTCAGAGGCCGGGCCTACACCATGCACGTGCACCTGAACCACATCGGTAGCGATCTGTGCCGGGGATTGCTGCGCTTCCAGGAGAAGAAGCAGCTCGGTGAACGCGGCTTACGATGGATGCACATTCAGTGCGCTACACTTTTCGGTAACGGCGCTGACAAGTTGCCCATGGATGAGCGCGTGCAATTCATCAAGGATCGCATCGAAGAGGTGAGAGCGTCGGCGCAAGATCCGCTCGCCGAAGGCGCCTGGTGGCAAGACGCCGAAGAGCCTTGGCAATGTCTCGCGACGTGCATCGAGCTCGATAAGGCTTTAGAGCTCTCTGACCCGACGGAGTTCATGAGTAACCTTCCCGTCCATCAAGATGGCTCGTGTAATGGTTTGCAACACTACGCTGCTCTCGGCCGGGATTTGCACGGTGGAGAAGCGGTCAACTTGGTTCCCGCCGATCGCGCAGCCGACGTCTACACTGGTATCGCAAACGTATTGAAACGCATCGTTGCCGAAGACATGAAGCTCATCGACAGCGATGACGAAGAAGACGTGGCGAACGCCAAGCTTGCCATTGCGTTGGCAAATCACATCGATCGCAAGTTGGTAAAACAAACGGTGATGACTTCGGTGTACGGCGTGACTTTCATCGGGGCTCGGGCACAAATTTACAGCCGTCTGAAGGAACGCGACGCGATGGAAGACAACGAACTTCTTCGTTACCGCGTGTCCAACTACGCCGCTCGTAGGACTCTCGATGCGTTGAATAACATGTTTTCCAATGCGCGAGACGTCATGGCTTGGCTCACGGACTGCGCGACGGTGGCCACCGCTTCGGGCGCGCCAGTCAAGTGGACGACACCTCTCGGATTACCCGTCGTGCAGCCGTATCACAGACAGTCTACGAAGCGGGTTCGGACGATTCTCCAATCCTTTTCACTCAAAGTTGAGGACGACACGCAACCCGTGATGAAGGTGAAGCAGCGAAGCGCGTTCCCGCCAAATTACATCCATAGCATTGATAGCTCGCACATGATGAAGACGGCTGTCGCGTGCGTCGATGCCGGCTTGACGTTCGCGGGCGTGCACGACTCATTCTGGACGCATGCGTGCGACGTCGATACGATGAATACAATTCTCAGAGAAAAGTTTATCGAGGTGCATAGCGAACCGCTCCTCGAGAACCTTTACCACGAGATGCGGGAGACTTATCCAGACGTCGCTGATGAGTTCCCCAAGCCACCTCCACCGGGTGATCTAGACCTCAACGTGATCAAGGACTCGGTATATTTCTTTAGTTGATAGTCAAATGAAATGTAGTGTCTACTTCTACTAGAGTATAGCTACGAGCGATTAAACAACCTCCTCGAGAAGGCGTCGATGAACTCCATTCAAGTGTGCAGCGCCAACTATCGCAACGATCGATTCGCCCTCTTTCGCCTGATCACACGCCGCCGATACGCTCGCCGCCAAAATATCATTTCTGTCGCGCAACAGTGCCACGAGAAATATCCTCGACAGCAACGTGAGCTGAAGGAAATCTAAAACGAGGAATAAATCTGTCACTAGCGACTCGGCTTCTGACTGTGCCGTTAAATCTGGAATGGACTCCACCGCTCCCGGAAGCGCCGCGATGGTGAGCCAAAACGTCGTCAGCGGCACCATGAGCTTCGGTGACTTTAATAACCACGCTAAGGGATAACGAAACAAGCTCACCGGTACGTTTAAGAGTAAATTCGTGTCGAAAACCTCCGCCGGACTCTCCACTCCGCCCTTCGCAGCTTTGACTTCGCGTTTCACGGCCTTGCTGATGTCGTCGGTGTACCTCGCCCACCCGCCGTCCCAAGGCGTTCCCAAATCAAGCAACGTCTGCTTCGCCAGCGCTTTCATGCTCGTGCCCAAGTCTGCGATGGGCTGATCCCCGAGAATGATTGCGCTCGTCCCCGCCTCCTCTGCAGCTGCTTGGAACTCGTTATCGAGTAGTTTCCGCATGAACGATCCCGGCGGTTGGAACGACTGCGTCTTCTCCCATCGTTTCTCACACGTCTCTAACACGACGCCTCCGAGAGCTTGCGACTCGCGAAGATTGCGCACAGTGTCGCGCGCGATGGCGATGGAGTGCGGATTGTAGTGCATCGTTCCAACGAGGATGCAGTTGGTGTTCTTGTGACGCACGGTGATGACTTGTTTGTTCGGCGTCGGTTTGATTGGGTCGCATGACGACGACGACGACGACGTGGACGTCGTCGACATGGCTCTACATCCGATGGAGGCGCGCATGGTGACGCGCGGTCGCGACGCGTTGAAGTGTGAAGTTTTGGTTTGCTTTGCTACTGTTACAACGCTCCCCCTCTCTATTGGTCCTTCTACTGGTACATTTTAATAACCAACGTGAGGCGACGACACCCACAGATTAGTCGTTCTTCTTCGCATCCACGTCGTCGATGTCATCGTATTCATCCTCGTCGTCGACGATTTGAGACACCAGCCGGGTTTCGTGCGCCCGACTTCGCATCGGCGAGACAAAGGCGGGGCGGGGTGTCACCCCAGCGAATTCTTCGGCGCGCAGCCGCAAACTCTTTCTATGGACAAAAATTCTGTCCGCAACGTACACTATCAATTTCACCAAGCCTTGCGAGGAGCGAGCCAAGAGTAGTATCGCACCTTTCCACACGTTGACGAATCCATTCGCGCTTCCAAACGCCGTGGAAAATGTCCTGGCCAATGAGTTGCCGCTCAAGAGCGCGAATCCCATTCGTAACATGGGAATCACAACGCCTCGCACTATCGACATCGCAAGTCGAAATAGACCAGACGAAAACGCACGAATGACGGAATAAAATGGGGCTAAGATGATGCTTTGCGTATAAATCGACGACGCAACCTTCACGCTCGGCTCGCTGTCAACAACGCGCGCCAAATGTGGCATCCATTTGGCGAGCGGAGTTCCCGGTAAGTTTTCTTGCAGTTCGTGCAAACCAGCGACGACGCTCATGAGCGTCAGCCCCAAAAACGCCATCTTAAGCCCTTTTCTAAACAGCGGGCGTTGCGGCAAACAAAGCCCGTATTGCGGTCCGAGTATCGCCCAGAGTGGTAATCCCGTTTCGAAGAGCGTCAGCAACCGTTTATGAGGTTCAATGACCGCTTGTAATGCCGGCTGCAGTTCAATGTCGTCGAACGTGGTGACAAACGTCTTGTACCCGCGCAACACGTTCACTCGAATCGGCTCAACGACGGCGCTCGACGTCATCGGCGTATCCGACTCGTCTTCGCTATTTTCGCTACTCGAATTGCCCAATGCAAAATGCGCATCGTCTCCAGCTCCATCTCTCACCCGCTTCGATCCCAAAACCTGCCTTTTCGCCTCACGTTCTTCCGAAAAGTCCACACCGTCCCATCTCTTTGGATATTCGAAATCCAGAGCGCCCGTTCTTCGCCGCAGCGCGGCGCCGTGAAATCGCAAGGCGTCGGACAGACTCCCAAACGTCCTCGTCACCGACGTCCTAGTCTCCAGCGTCAACCTCGAATTCAACAGCAAATGATTGACGTGATCCAGCCCAACGATATCGCTAAACATGATTTCAATCGTCATCACCGATTCAAGTCCCAACGCGCCGCCGCCGCCTACGTCTCGCAGCGCGCCGCTTCGCCGTCGTCTTCTCCTTTCGGCCAACTCGAGCTCCCAATCCAACTTACCGCCCTTGAATTCGAACGGCGACTCGACGACGCGCGATCGGCGTCCGAAACTAACACCCTCTCTACCACCACTGCCGTCCGGGCGCTCCCGCGTGAGCGCTCGACGGAATCCTCGGAAAACGAGAAAGACAAAGGCATCGTCCAAGATGAGCAGTTGCACTTTACGAGCCTCCTTCGCGGCTGAGTGCGCGTCGCAGGTGAGCGCCGTGACGTCGAATCGCGCGTCGCGGTGTGTGATGGACGCCAGCGGCGTCGGTGCAAACGGTGACGGCGCGGCGCGCATGATGGACGCGCGCGGTCGTGTGAAGCACGGTTGTGACAGTTGAGAACGCATTTGAAAAAGCTACATGCTATTACAACGCGTGACATCACGACGCGGGCGATGTGTTCACACGGATACGGATGCGATGGCACTGGCGGCGGCATCCATCACGCGCTCGAGCTCGCGTTGGGTTAGACTTATGCCGAGCTCGTCGCGGATTTGAGCGTTGAGACTCTTGGCCGAAGCGGTTTCGCCGGGCGGTACGCGAGATATATAGTCTATGGCGATGCGCTTCACGGCTGAGTCTGCGTCAGCCATGCGAGCGAACGCGAGCGCACGACGCGCGAGCATGAATAGTGGTGTCGCATCGCGACTCGCAATCGGTCCAGCGGAGAATACGCTCGTTATAGCACGTCTTTCCTTTTCGTGCCGAATCGCGTCTGATTCTGACGAGGCGTGCTCCTCGTTTCCGAAAATCTCCACAGCTCTTCTCGCCGCGACGACGTCGTCGATAAGTTTCGAGCGTTCGCCTACGCTCATTCTGTGCGACTCAAAGCCACGAATCGTCGTCTCACGTTCTCGCGTCGCTCGAAATAATTCCCAAGCGATGACGCCCGCCGCCATGCCTAAATTTAACGACACCGGCGTCAACGACGCCACATCCCCTTTCCCTGCACCGCTCCCACCGGTGTACTTTAAGACTTTCCCACTCTTCGTTCGCTCCTCAGCGTGCGCCGCGGTGGGTATACAGATCCCAAACGTCGCCAATTCTAGCTCTTGATTTGTCAGGCCCGTGGCTTCGTTGCCGAACAACACGCCAACCGTGCCTCCTTCTTCGAGCTCGCGAGCAATCATCTCCATCCCTTCCGTGAGCGAATACAGCGGTAAATTCTCTCTCGCGCGAGCCGTCGTCGCGACGACGAGCGTTCGATCGCTCAGAGCTTCACCGACGCTGTGTTTTTTGCAGCCGTCGAGCATCCAACCAGCGTGCACCGCAAACTTGTAAGCCTCTTCACTCAGACGCCGCGACTCGTCTTCGAGGTCCGAAACCACCGCCGGACCGGGATTCACCACTCTCAGGTCCCGCACGCCAAAGTTCTGCATCGCGCGCGCGGCTGAGCCGACGTTGATGGGGCCCTCAGGACGACACAAGACGAAGGCGACGCCATCGGTCAACGGTGGCGGCGGCGTTGACGTCGACGTCGGCGTCTTCTCCGCCGCCCTGAGCGCGTGCGCGCGCGGTCTAGGACGCGCGACGCGTCCGACGAACGGCGCCCTCGTCGTCGACGCCGAGGAGACGGGTGTCATGCGCGTCTCGTTGTGTCGCGCCTCGACGCGGTGCGTTCGTGAAAGTACAAATATATTCAAGTTACATGTATAAATCAGCGGTGTCAGTGACGATGCGATCGTCGAAACCGTCACTCACGCCGCTCGCGTCGTGCGCGCGCGTCGCTCCGAACGCTCGGAGACGCGCTCGGCGATGAAATCAAACGCTTCGCGAACGCCCGCGCCGGTTCGCGCGCTCGTCTCCACGCGTCCGCTCAAATTCGCCGACGTCACGAGCGCCTCCGCCTCTTCTTCGCTCACCGCTCGCGCCGACGATCTCGTCGTCTTCGTCTCCGTCGCCCGTTTCTTCCCAGAACGCGTTCCTCCACCCGTCGACGTCCCGGCTTCCGATCCCTCGTCTCCTTCTTCCTCTGTCGCCCCCGCGTCTTCCTCTGTCGCGTCCTCCTCGTACAAATCCGTCTTATTCTCGCACAACACCACCGCGCACTCCGGGTCCCCGTGTCTCTCCAACTCCCCGACCCAATACTTCGCTCTCTCAAAGCTCTCCGCGTCCGTCCCGTCGTACACCACCAGCGCCGCCGTCGCCCCTCGGTAATACAACGGCGCCAACGACGCGTACCGCTCCTGTCCCGCCGTGTCCCAAATTTCAAATTTGACCCTCCTTCCGCCCTCCGTCCGCGTCGCCCGCGACGCGAACGCCGCCCCGACCGTCGCCTTGGTATCGGGAGAAAACGTATCCCGAACGTACCGCGCGCTCAGCGCGGTTTTCCCCGCGTTCGACGCGCCGAGAAGGACTAATTTCACGCGCAACGGCGTCGTCAAATCATCCTCGTCCCGTCTTCTCGTCGCATCGTCGTCGTCGTCGTTCGTTTCCGTCCCTCGTCGTCGGTCTCGCCGTCGCCCGTTCCGTCGTCGTCGGTCGAGTCGGAGCGTTCCTTCCTCGCCGTTCGCCGGCGTCGACGCCGCGCATCCCATCGCGGGTCGTCGTCGTCCGTCGAGGAGTGCCGTCTCGCGCGTCACACTCGAACGCGTCGCGCCGATCACCGATGCGCGCGCACGCGGAAGCGACGAAACCCCCCACCACGGGCGGTGGGACCCCGTACGACGTCGCGGTCGAGCGCGCGGTCGACGCGACGCTCCGCCGGGCGACGTACGGGGCGCTCGCGGGAGGGGTCGCGGCGCTCGCGCTGTTGCGAGGACCTCGAGCGCGCGCGGCGTGCTTAGCCTTTGGCGTCGGGTGCGGCGTCGGAAGCGCGTACGAGGAGTCGCAGCGGGCGTTCGCGGACGTGCGGTGAGACGAGACGACGGGCGACGGGCGACGGACGGACGGACGGACGGACGGACGGAAGGACGCGTGATGAAGTATACTTTGGGATGCGTGGAGGTCGCGCGCGCGGCTGACGCCGAAGAGACGCGCGGGCGTCGGTCGCGTCCCGATTTATTTGGGTACGGCGGCGACGACGGATGCGAAGAGACGCGCGGGATTTTAAATTGATTGTAAACGAGACGAGAACGCGAACGACGGGACGACGAGCCGAGGGCGAGTCGCCGGGTTTCAGAAGAAGGCTAAAAACGCGCGCATCATCTTAATCTTACTTCATACCTCGACTACGACGACGACGACGCGGGAGGTTTCTTTCTCACCTCTGACGATCACGCACGCGCCGGGAGAGGATAGTCGGTGAGCGAGACGATGTTCGGTTCGAGCGGCGAGGACGTCGTCGTTCCGAGAGCGTTCAAGTTGCTCAAGGAACTGGAAAAGGGTGAAAAAGGCGGAGCGGGGTTACCGCCGTATCTCTCGTACGGACTCGCGGATGCCGGTGCGTGCGGCGACGCGCGACGCGAAGCGACGACGCGAGGGCGTGGACGTCGTCGTCGGTGGCGATGCCTGTCGGGGTAGCGCGCGGTTGAACCGATTCGACGTTTCGTGGATTGATTAGATTCTCGGATCTCTACGGAAATCATCCACGCAAAGACGCGACGACTGACGACTGAGCGCGCGATTTCTTTTCCTAACGATGACGCAGACGACGACGATGAATTCATCAACTGGACGGGGACGATCCTCGGTCCGGCTGGGACGACGTTCGACATGCGCGTGCTCGAGTTGTCAATCGTGTGCGGCGAATCGTACCCGGAAAAACCGCCAGAGCTTCGGTTTCGCACTCGGGTCAACGCGCCGTTTGTCAAGAGCGACGGTCGGGTTGATCTCAAGGCGCTCGGCGTCGCGCAGGCGTGGAGGAGAAGCAATTCAATTGAGGATGTGATGAACGCGGTGTACCACGCGTTGATGCGGCCAGACGTGCGACGCGTCGCGCAACCGGCGGAAGGCAGTAGGTACTAAACCGAAGACTTAGAATGTAGACGACGAGAGAGAGATGTAAATGATGTATCGGCGAGACGCTTGCGCGAGGGGGAGGGGGTGGGTCTTCCTCCCTAGGCATACCAATGGTCCAAATCTAAAATTGTTTCAACAGCCTACGTTGCGCGTTCCGTCTAGCTCATATCCGCGGCGAGCGCGATGGCGTTAAAGTTTATCGAACCCGACGCCGCATCCATGTACTTTTTAATCACCGGCACCGCGTCTCGAAGCAACCCAGCCCCGGTCGTCGCTCCGTGATACACCGGTCCAGATTTCCTTCCATCCAACTCCCAAACGCCTCCGTCAACCTCTACGAGCGCGACAAAGTGCAAATCCACCTCTTCATCCCCCGTTGGCACCACAGATTGCCCTTCAACGCTCGCCCCGACGTGCGCCGTCTCCAACGCGTCATCTTCTTCGATCACTTTCGCCCTCGCGTCCGCATCCAACCCTTCACACCTCGCCCGCAGGGACTCAAAGTACCCGTCGCGCGTCGTCGCGTCGCGCGCGTTGAGCGCCGCGTGAATCACCCCCATCGTCCCGCACGCGTTCGATACCGTCTGTTTCGCGAACCACACGTTTTCAGCGCTCGGCGTCGACGCGTCTTCGACCCCTCGAACGGATTCCGTCGCGTCCGTGATCGGGAAGAGGAGTAAAACCGCGACGCACGGCTCGGGAACGAACCCGAGCAAATCTGGCTCGAAACCGTACACGTCGTGAAAAGCGTACGCGGCGGAGAGACCGAGGGCGCGGGCGAAGGCGTTCATCACCTCTGGGTTCGCCTCGAGCGGGAGCCATTTCTTTGGCATGACGGCGAGTGGTGTTTCGGTTCGCTCGCGTTCTCGCTCGGGAGTGCGCGCGAGTGAGCAAGTGAAGTTTTCCAGTCGCGTCGGTTATCCTACAGTTGATGTTGTTATTAACAAGCCTTCAAAATACTTGGACGGATTGTTTGAGATTGAGATTGACTGGAAAATAATGCTAGTTGAAAATGTTTTCCGTTGTACCCACGCGCTTGATCGTCGTCGTCGTCGGTGGTGCTGGGGATTTTCTTGGCTCGACTACGCCGCCGTAACCGTCGTCGTCGTGCGCTCAGAGGAACCCGCCGACGCCTTTTTGTCATAGGCGTCGTCGTCGTGTAGAGCCTCGCACGAATCGTTCATCTTTGACTTGGCGAAAACACCGTCGTCACCTTGTTGTTCAGGGGTGGACGGGGCAGTTCTCCCGGCGGTCTCAGCGTCGTCGATGCTCGCGCAAATTGGGCTGAGACCCATCGGGTCGTTGATCATCATGCTACCGATGCTTTCGAGGTTGCCGCCGAGCAAGTCTTGGCTCGGTTGACGCAGGAGCGCAGCCTCGGCGGGGGTGAGCGAAACGGTCGTTCGCTCCCAGCTGTGGTTTGACATGAACGCAAAGTCCGGCGTTCCCGCCGGCTGAGGCGCGTCCGTCTCCTTCTCCGTCTTGACCCAGTCGATGAGAGACTCGATGGAGGAGAGCTCGTCGAGCACGACGGTTCGCTCATCCGCGGAAATCAAAGGATCGCCGTCATCCTCCAGTTCTTCGCTCTTCACTCGCGATAGGTGATCGTTGAAGATGATGCGAGATTCTGTCGCCAGAGGCAAGACTTTCGACTTCATATCCTCGAGACTCTTTTTGAGGTCATTCATGGTTTTCTGCGCCTTTGGAGCGCCGTACACGGGTAGTTGCGCGGCGGCGGCCAAAGTTTGTTTCGTCTTTTTCGCCGACGGCACGCCGCCTTCTTCCTCTCTCGGGGATCTCTTGTGACCGTGCTTCTTTGGCGCTTCAAAGTGCCAGATGCGCGGCGACTCGGAGTTGTTCGCCTTGACGCCGCCACCATCCTTCTTGTACTTGCGCTTGGCAGACTTGGAGCGTCGTTCTTCGTACTTTTCAGTGGCTCGAGCGATGGCGCTCGCGTACGCCTGAGTCTTCTTCGCGTCGCGTAACACCATAAAGAAGTGATGGAACGGAAGCAAATCGTGGCGATGTACGCGTGCGTTGCTATTGTCGAAGAAGTTGACCTCTTGCACGTCCGATCCCGCCTCTTTGCTGTGCACCGAGCCCGGCCACCATCCGTGGCCTCGCACGCGACCCCACACGAGAGCGCCGACTGGAGGCCAGCTCGGCGGAAGAGTCTTCAGTATTTCAGCCGTCTTTCCGGGTTGGGGCAGCGCCATGCCGAGAGACTCATCCACCTTGGCCGTCAACGCCGGCCACTCTGCGGTCGAGGCTCCGGCATCAGCTTGGGCTGGCTCCTCGGGAGCGACGACGCGCGCCTGTTGGTCCGCCGCCAGCGTCAGAGCAATCTCCTCCTTATCGCCGTCATCGTAATCAATCGAGTACAAATCCGTTCGAGGATTGTACGCCGAGATGACACCGGCGAAGAACTGCTGCTCGTACGTCCAGTAGACGCGAACGCGTCGACCGACAGATGCCTTTCCAGCCGGCGCCTCGGTCCTTCCGCTCGTGGACGCCGCCGCTTGCTCCGCCGCCTCGAGTCTTTTTCGCTCCTTTTTGCGATCTTCATTCACCTTGCTCGCGGACGGGATGGAATCCAAGTCAAAGATGGTTTTCGGTTTCACCGCTCGGCGAGATTTACGCAATCCCTCGGGTGTGTATTCAACCGCATCGGTCGATTCGACGGCGGGCGACGCTCCGAACTGAGACGCCGTAGTCAAACCGGCGGCGTCCACCTCAGCGCGTCTCGCGCTCGATCTCTTGCCCGAAAGCACGCCTCTTGCGGTCGCCGCGTGCGATACGCTTTCCGGCTCATCAATTCCCAGACCGCTCGCGATTCGTCGGCGCAACCACTGATTGTTATTGCTCGTCGTCGGTCTATCAAACATGTCCCAAAACATCGCTTGCAGTTCCCTCTGTCCCAGCTGCGCGAGCTCTCTTCGCATCGCCTCGGGCGCTTCCCAAGCTTCACTCGAAAATCTGTGTCTGACAACCTCTCTCATTCTCGTTTCATCCGGCGTAGCCACCCGCACCGGCGCCGTCATCGTCGCGACGACGTTTCCGCTCGACGTCCCGGCGACTCCGCCCTCCTCGCGACTCGCCCCTCTCCCGCTGTCCTCGCTCGAACACCCCGCGACATCCTCACCACCGCCTCCGATCGCCGCTTCCACGCCTCCGTCCCCGCGTATCCGGTGTTCCGCGACGAGATCCGGCGTTCCGTGTCGTCCCAACTCGTGCCCGTCCGCCCGAGATCCGGACGCTCCGCCCTTCGCCTCGCGCGCGGAATTCTTGGACGATTCCCTCCCGTACGTCACCGTCGCCGCCCCGACGTCGTCGTCACCGATCGCGCACGCCGGCGACATCCCTCGACGTTCCCGCGCCTCGCCTCGTGGCGCGATGGGCGTCGTCGCGCGGTGGGCGTCGGGTCACGACGCACGCGCTAGTACTAAATGCCCCTGCAACGCAGATCGATCGACGGCACCGCGCGGGTGTCAATTATTTTTAATTGTCCCCGACCGCGCGCGTCGTCGTCGTCGTCGTCGTCGTCGTCGTCGTCCGCTCGTCGTCCCGAAGACCGCGAAGACCGCGAAGACCGCGTCGATCGATCCTCCCGGACGCGTCGCTCGGTGCCGCCTCGTCGACCGCGCCGAGCGCGAGGGCGGGCGAGAGCCGACGGAGTTTTTCCCGCGCAAAGGTTGGAAACGCGTGGGGCGCCGATGGGTGAGAGGGGTACACGACGAGTTGTGACTGGTGTTACTTTTGCGTACACACGCACCCAGGGTTTAGGTGCGTGACGTCACACGCGCGCGTGTCTTTTTTGTTACTGACTGTAAAAAATAAACCCTGGTTTTGTGTATACCGTAATAAAAAGACGCGTTATACTATATGCGTTACGAACCCGAACCCGAACCCGAACCCTCATCGGTGTGTCTTCGGAGACGAAATCTACGCGCGTTTCGTTTTTTTTTCTTTGATTTCAATCGGTAATCGATAATCGACGGTTCGTGAATCAGTAATTCATACAGAGGGTACACACACGCGCGCGCCGCGGGCGGGTGCCCAGGGTTCGGGCGCGCGTCGTCGTCGTCGTCGTCGTCGTCCGGATCCGTCCGAATGTCCGAATGTCCGCGTTGTCGGAACGATTATGGATTTTGGTTGTGCGCGCCGTCGTCGTCGTCGCCCGTTACGCGACCGCGTCGCGTCGCCAGACGACGGGCGCGGGACCGGGCGCGTGGAGCGGATCGGAAGCGCCGAGGGAAGGGTCGGAGTCGTGACGGAACGCCGTCGTCGTCGGGGATGTCGGGGATGTCGACGAGTCGGAGCGGACGAAGAGGATTGGAAACGCTGGTGCGGACGACGGTGCGCCAGGCCGGGGTGACGTCTTGTTCGTACTCGACGACGGGGAACGGCGGTGGGACGGCTGCGGCTGCGGCGGCGGCGGCATCCAACGCGCGGGTTCGAGGACACGGGACGTCGTCCGAGGTGACGCGGGCGAAAGAGCTCGGGTTGGAGGAACCGAGACCGGGTTCGAGATTGATTTCGACGTGGTACGCGCAAGAGTACAATTGGGCGTACGAAAAAGTTGTGAGCGAGTTTAGCCCGTCTGAGAGCACGGAACACCGGTTAGCGGTGCAGAAGACGTGTGAACCGGATTTGAGCGGGCCAAAGTGGTTGTGGAGATGGATGGGTGGGGTGGATCCGACGCCGAAGGAGGCGTTGACGCCGACGAACGCGCCGACGCTTTGGAAGTGGATGTGTCAGTCGCAAGTCGAGTCGTACAGGAGGAACATACCAGTGTTGGGCGCGCTCGTGGGCCAAACAGGCGGGTCGAAAGGGAAATTTATCGGGTTCGGCGGTGGGTCGTCGCGGAAATCGACGTTTCTGTACAATGTGCGGAGTAACAAGACGATGGATATCGAGCTCACGCAACGCGGCGAAGCCATGTTTGATCATCTCACGGCAAACATGCTCCTCATGCAGGCGAGTGGCAAGTCAAAGTATTCGCCGCTGTTTTTGCCCATGCATTTACTTCGACCCAACGCGTATTGTACCCTCGCGGGGCTTCCTCGCGACTGGGAGGGGTACAGAATGCACCAACTGTTGGTGAAGCGCATGGAGGAGGCGGGCCGCGTCGTCGACGCGAGACCGAACACGCCAATCACAGTGGTACCGATCGACGAGCTCGCATTTGCCAACTTCCAAAAGGATACGCTTTTACCCCCGCAGCTTTTCGTGTGGGTGCTGCCGCCGATTCACAACTCTGCAGAGAATAGAAAGCTGGTGCAAAGAGACATTGAGACGGCGCTTCGCGTCGCCAAGGCGACAGATTGTCGCGTGGTGATTTGCGGTTTAGAATTCGCAGGTCACAGAGGATCGAACGTTTCCGTGGGAGAACAGTGGGACGAGTTCATCGGTGACATGAAACAGGTGGCCAAGGCTGGTGCGACGAGCGAGTGGGACTCTCGATTCGCGGGACAATTGGATAACATCCAAACGCAATGGCTCACCGAGTGGTCGCACAACGGCATGACGCTACCCGAAGTTACGAAATTGTTGATGGCGGGCGGCGGAGATAAGCGTAGAGAAGTCACGAGTAATGAAGCGCGCGCATGGTTTGACGAGTACACGGCGCCGTACCTCGGAAAGCAGCACGACGCGCGTTGGTTTTTGATGAATGCGCTCTTCGGCGGCTTGCGATTTATCAACCGCCTGCGTTCGAGAACCAGATCGTTCGGTGATTCAATCGTCGATACGACGCAGCACACGCACAAGTTTCTTCAAGGGAAAATGACAGAGG
>Ga0181601_10000737_pt1 | contig 27137 bp, 17 predicted proteins | sample 041ome_8_FD_133020 | JGI IMG/M metagenome (GOLD analysis project Ga0181601, IMG submission 133020) | Coastal salt marsh microbial communities from the Groves Creek Marsh, Skidaway Island, Georgia - 041407BS metaG (megahit assembly) | ecosystem: Environmental > Aquatic > Marine > Intertidal zone... | reverse complement strand
GGAATAGCGAACGCCCTTAAAGCGACCACCGGATAGCGCAATATGCTGCTCCAATAACGGCTCAACCGCGCTGCCCAGCGTCATATCCACATTGCCGAACATTGCGGCGCAGGCCAGCGAAGGGCCAAACGTGCCGCTGTCACTCATGGCTGCGATACCGGCTAAAAATTCAGTCTCGCCAAGGGAGCGCGCTGCCGCCGGCCCATCAGCCCGGTACATGGAATGGCATTCGGCATAGACCGTCGCAATCACATTATGGCCGCTCGCCATATCAGCCGCGAGTTCCGGCAACAAATACAGATAGCCATTCCGAAGCCAAAGATGATGGTGCGGATCAATAATCGGCAGATCCGGCTCTATCACTGCTTCAGTATATGTCGCGAGCCAAGCATCATCTGGCCCCGTTTGTCCTGTATTCGCGGCCATGATGGATGCTCCTGATCAGTCAGAGAATGGGTCGTGCACCATGATCGTATCATCCCGGTCTGGGCTCGTGGAGAGCAGGGCGACGGGCGCCCCGACCAGCTCTTCAATCCTGCGGACATACTTGATCGCCGCTGCCGGTAGATCGACCCAGCTACGCCCACCTTGCGTCGTGCCGAACCAGCCTTCCATCGTTTCATAGATAGGCCGCACAGCTTCCTGCAGGCGCATGGACGCTGGCAGGTGGTCATAGGTATTGCCATCTGCGTCTTCGTAGCCAACGCAAATTTTTACTTCATCCATGCCGTCCAGAACGTCGAGTTTGGTGAGTGCCAGACCAGCGATCCCGCCTGTGCGCACGGTCTGGCGGACAAGCACAGCATCGAACCAACCGCAGCGCCTGGGACGGCTGGTAACAGTGCCAAATTCCCGGCCCCGCTCACCAAGGCCTTTGCCAACATCGTCAAGCAGTTCCGTAGGGAATGGGCCGGAACCCACCCGCGTTGTGTAAGCTTTGGTGATGCCCAGGACATAACCAACAGATCGTGGCCCGAGCCCGGACCCCACAGCCGCAGCGCCCGCAACCGTGTTCGATGATGTCACGAATGGATATGTGCCGTGATCAACATCCAACAACGCGCCTTGAGCACCCTCAAACAGCATGCGGGTCCCTTTGCGGGCTGCACTTTCAACCCGGTCCCATGTGGCTTCAACGAAGGGTGCCAGCTTCTCACCGACAGCGAGCAGCGTCTCAATCATGCCCTCGTCGCTGATCTCATCCTGGCCATGGCCACGCAACAGCGCATTGTGGTGATGCAACAGTGCCGCAACCTTGCTCTCAAGCGTTTCCCGCTCTGCCAGGTCCACAACGCGAACGGCGCGGCGGGCGACTTTATCCTCATAGGCGATGCCGATACCCCGGCCTGTTGTACCGATGGCATCCTTGCCGCGGGCAATCTCCCGCGCCCGGTCCAATTCTGCATAGAACGGCAGAATAACGGTTGCGTTCTCAGCGATCCGAAGAACCTCTGGCGTGATCGTGAGGCCTTGCGCCCGCACCCGCTCAATTTCTTCAAACAGCGCCCAGGGGTCTATCACGACGCCATTGCCAATAACGGACAGTGTACCGCGTGTCACACCAGATGGCAGCAGGCTGAGCTTATATGTGGCGTCGCCAGTCTGAATCGTATGGCCTGCATTATGACCACCCTGGAAGCGGACAACGAGTTCCGCCCGATCCGCCAGCCAATCAACAATCTTGCCTTTGCCTTCGTCGCCCCATTGGGAGCCGACAACTACGACGCTTGCCATAATCTACTCATCCTTCAGGAAAATAACGTCGTCACCGCGCCAATAAGCGGGGCAATTCAATGCGGCTGCAGCTGCAGCAGAGTCTGCATCAGGCCCAAGCGCCCGCACGGTTACATAGCCAAGCGCTTGGACCTTTTGTCGGTCCTCTGCGCTCATACCGGTCGGCGTGTAGACACGGACCGGCGGTTCGGGCTTGGGGGCCGCCGCTTCGACGGCATCCATAAACAAGGAAAAACCAACGGCAGGTTCACCATTGTCCCGGTCCAGGGCCGGCGCGCGATAGCGGCCACCATGGCCAAGCTCACGGTCATGGCCTGCAGCAAACAGGGAGAACGCAACGCCCGTGTGATAATCAAAGCCGCGATGCTCAACAAAGTCGATCGTCAGGGCTAGGTTCGGCGCGTCTGCTCGGATCAGCGCTGTGATTTCCGCAAGGCGCTTCAACCGTTCTGCTGCCGCTTCTGGCAAAGCAATGGCCTCAGCCGCCTTCAATGCATCTTCAGCAGGTCCGCCGATATTGGTGAGCGCAATCAGCATATCTGCCGCGGCAGGTGCGAGACGGCGCATTTCGGCAGTGTCTTTGCGATCTAGCGCCGTCATCAAGGCTGCTTTGGTCGCTGGTGACAGACCAAGATCAGCCGTTAAATCACCCGCCATGCGTGGTACATTCAAGTCAACGCTGATGTCGTCGATGCCAATTGCGTCCAAAGCTGCAACGGCCAGCAGCACAATTTCTGCATCCGCTTCAGCCGCCCGGGAGCCAAAAAGTTCTGCACCGGCCTGGCGCAATTGCCGGTCGCGCGCACTGCCACCACCGGAAACCCGAAGCACCGACCCCGCATAGCAAAGCCGCAAAGGACGCGGCGCTGACGCCAATCGGGTTGAGGCTAAGCGAGCCATCTGGGGGGTCATGTCGGACCGAAGTGCGAGCATGCGCTGGGACTGCGGATCCATCATGCGGAAGGTTTCGCGAGTCAGCGAATCACCAGCGCCAGCAAGGAAGCTGTCCTCGAACTCCAGCATGGGCGGCTCGGCATGCTCGTAGCCTTCCCGCTGAAACACGGCCATCGCGCGCGCAGATGCAGCAGCCTGGGCGGCAGCCGCTGGCGGCAAGACATCCGCTAAGCCAGTTGGCAGCAAGGCGGGGTGGGAATTGGAGTAGGTCATGGCAGGTTATGTCTGCGCCGGAACAGTTGTTTTTCGTGCATCGCATAGCGCGTTTCGCGTCCACGTGAAACCACAAGGCGCCCAGTTAGGACTGGGTAAATCGTCGCGTGGTATCCCCAGGCTTCAGTTTACTTGCTTAAGCGCCGCGCCGCCGTTAGCTTCCGGCGCATCCACTAGCCAAAAGGTTCTCCGCCCATGGATATCGTGCTGTTGCCGCTGCTCCAGGTGATTCAGATCGCCCTCCAGCTCTTCATCTATGCACTGATCATTTCCGCAATATTGAGCTGGCTGGTCGCATTTAACATTATCAACACCGGCAACCAGTTTGTTTCGACAATCGGGTATTTCCTGCATCGGGTGACGGAACCGGCCCTTCGACCTATCCGCCGGATCGTGCCGGACCTTGGCGGCATCGACATCTCACCGATCCTGTTGATCCTGTTCATTTTCTTCCTGCAGGGCGTGCTGAGCAATGTGGCGGCTAAAATCATCCAAGTGAGCTGAGGGCATGACGCCCTGGCGCGTCGGCAAGCCCGGCCTGCTGCTGGATATTCGCGTGGCACCGGGTGCTGGCAAAACGGTGCTTGGCCAAGTCGAGCCAGATGCTACTGGCGTACCACGGCTGAAAATTCGCATTGCAGCACCCCCGGTTGAAGGCGCTGCAAACAACGCCGTCATCGCCTATGTCGCTAAATCATTGGGGCTGGCGAAACGCGACATCGCCTTGGCCAGCGGCGCTAAGGCGCGCTCAAAAACACTTGCGCTCAACGGCAAGGCGGACGACCTTTCGGCCCGAATCACTGCTTGGATTGAGGACGCCTTATGACAAACGCCCGCATTATCGACGGTAAAGCCACCGCAGCCGCCTTACGCGAACGGGTTGGACAAGCCGTATCCGGCCTGGATTTTCAGCCTGGTTTGGCCGTCGTGCTCGTTGGCGAAGATCCGGCGAGTGCGGTCTATGTCCGCAATAAAGGCAAAGCCACCACAGGTGCGGGCATGCAATCGTTCGAGCACAAACTGCCCGATACGGTGGCAGAGGCAGACCTGCTGGCGTTGATTGAAAAGCTGAATACTGACGCGTCCGTAGACGGTATCTTGGTGCAGCTACCATTGCCTGACCACATCAATTCCGAACTCGTCCTGAACGCCATCAACCCTGACAAGGACGTGGACGGATTTCACCCAGTCAATGTCGGTCGTTTGTGGACGGGTGAACCAGCACTGGCACCCTGCACGCCGACAGGCTGCATGCGGATGATCCGGGAGGTCACGAAGATTTCAGGCAAAGAAGCTGTAATCGTCGGACGCTCCAACATTGTCGGCAAACCTATGGCAGCGATGCTATTAGCCGAAAGTGCCACTGTCACCATTGCCCATTCCCGCACTGCGGACTTGCGTGAGCGCTGCCGAAACGCAGACATTCTGGTGGCAGCTGTTGGCCGCCCTGAAATGATTCGGGGCGACTGGATCAAGCCGGGCGCTGTCGTCATCGATGTCGGTATTAATCGCGTGCCGAAAGACGATGGCAAAAGCCGCCTCGTTGGCGATGTTGCCTACGCGGAGGCCGCAGAATTAGCCAGCACCATCACGCCAGTTCCTGGCGGTGTCGGGCCGATGACCATTGCCTGCTTGATCGAGAACACCATGGTCGCCGGTTGCCGCCGGCGTGGGCAGAGTGTGCCTAAGGTTTAGCCACCGCCCCACCGCAAAATCCACATATACGCACGGCAAAAACAGGCATACACTTGCTCCCAATCGCTGGCCCCATGGCGCTGGCGCATAACAAAGGGAGACGTACCAGATGTCATTGCGACGAAGCTTACTGGGCGCAGCCATCGCGGCTGGATTGCTCGCAACGCCGGCGGCTGCGGAGACTAACTTCAAGTTCGCCTTCCAAGGTTCCTTTAAGTCCTTGGACCCCTATTCACTGAATGAAACCTTCACGCTCAGCATGTTGAGCAATGTCTACGAAGGTTTGATTCGGCGTGGTCCAGACCTGCAAATCCAGCCAGCCCTCGCGACCGGCTGGGAAGTCGTAGAGCCCACGCGCTGGCGGTTCACGCTGCGCAAAGGCGTGAAATTCCATAACGGTAATGATTTCACGGCGGATGACGTTCTCTTCTCCGCAGACCGTGTGCGCGCTGAAGGCTCGGACCTCAAAACTCGTATCCCTGCAGACGCAAAGTTCGTCAAGGTCGATGATCACACTGTGGATGTCGTGCTTTCCTCGCCAAACCCAATCCTGCACTACGAATGGGCGACTTGGAGCATTATCGACAAGGAATGGGCTGAAGCAAACGACTCTGTCCGCGTCACCTCCGCATCAGACCAGAGCGCCACCCCAATTTCGCTGCGGGCGAACGGCACCGGCGCTTACATGATCGAAAGCCACGAAGCTGGCGTCAAAACCGTGATGAAAGCCAACACCAATTGGTGGGACGCAGCAAACAAGCCAGGCAATGCAGATGTTGTCGAATTCTCGACCATCGGCTCTGATGCAACCCGCGTCGCAGCCTTGCTCTCCGGCGAGATGGACTTGGTCTACCCTGTCCCCGTGCAGGACATTAAGCGCGTTGACGCAAACGCCGCTACCAAGGCGCTAATCGGTCCGGAACTGCGGACGATCTTCTTAGGGTTTGATCAGCGCCGCGATGAATTGATTTACTCGAACGTCAAAGGCAAGAACCCGTTCAAGGACATCCGTGTCCGCGAGGCGTTCTACAAAGCCATCGACATCGAGGCGATCAAAAAGAAAGTGATGCGGAACCTCTCGACCCCGTCCGCCATCATGATCTCACCGTTCATGTTCGACAAAGCGGCAGGCTTCAAGCGCCACGACTATGATCCTGAAGGGGCTAAGAAGCTTCTGGCTGAAGCAGGCTACCCGAACGGGTTCGAAGTCGGCATGGATTGCCCGAATGACCGTTACGTCAACGACGAAGCGATCTGCCAGGCCTCTGTCGCCATGCTGGCGCGTATCGGCGTCAAGATTAACCTGAACGCTCAGCCGACGGCTCAGTACTTCGCCAAAGTGCTGGCATCTGGCGGTTATGACACTTCGTTCTATCTGCTTGGCTGGACGCCCGGTTCCTTCGATTCCTGGAACGTGCTGACCAATCTGCACGGCTGCCGGGACGATAAAGGCAAAGGTGGCGCGTTCAATCTGGGTGGTTATTGCAACCCTGCGGTAGACGCATTGTCAGCCAAGGTTCTGGTCGAGAATGATCCGGCGGCACGCTTGGACCTGATCGAGCAAGCCTACAAAATCACCACGGACGAAATCGCCTACATTCCCCTGCATCAGCAGGGCTTGGCATGGGGCGTTTCCAGCAAGGTTGAGGTAGCACAGCGTGCGGATAATCAGCTGATGCTTTACTACGTCAAGAAGTAGACTTCGCTGAATACAAAGAAGCCGGGGCGATGGTCATATGACCGCCGCCTCGGCTTTTTTTGTGCCTGCTTACACGTTTTCAGGCGTCGAAAATCGCGACCGCGCGGCACCATCCAGCGGACGCCGCCTTAATTTTCACTGGGAAGCAGGAAACTTCGAACCCAGTTGCTGGCAGATCTTCCAGATTGTGCAGCTTCTCGATATGGCAATAGCCAATGTCGCGCCCAACCCGGTGCCCTTCCCAAACAATACTCGGGTCAGGTGTCTCCGCATATTTCCGCGCCGTGGCTGAAAACGGCGCGTCCCAGCTCCAGCCGTCAGTGCCCGTTACGCGCACACCCTGCTGGACCAGCCAGAGCGTCGCATCACGGCCCATACCGCAACCAGTGTCGGTGTAGTCATCGTGGCCATAGCGGGCACCAGCAGCGGTGTTGACGATGACGATGTCCAGCGGCTGTAGGTCGTGGCCAATACGTTTCAGCTCCGCCTGCACATCGGCAGCCGTTGCAACATAACCGTTCTCAAAGCGCCGGAAATCGAGCTTGACACCTGGCCGATAACACCAGTCCAGCGGCACCTCATCAATCGTCCAAGCAGGCTCCCCGCCAGGCTTCAATGCATGGTTCATCGTGGAATGAAAGTGATAGGGCGCATCCAAATGGGTGCCGTTATGGGTCGACATCTCGACCTTCTCAAGCGCCCAGCCCTCACCATCCGGCAGATCATCAACGGACATGCCTGGGAAGAAGCTGACAACGCGCTCCCGGGTATCCTGGTGGTTCAGGTACTCAATACTTGGGTTGAGCCCCTCCGGGTCACTCTTGATGCCCGCCTCAAGCGGTGCCGAAATATCAACAATGCGTCGCGCCATGAATTATCTCCTCAATATCGTGCTGAGAGAGACCAGGGCAATTCCCGACCAATCTGAACCAGATTAGTCGGGATAAATTGCCCGCAATCAATGTGATAGAGCGCCGGGCTGCGTCGCAAGAGACGCACGGCGCTCTAGAACCGTCCGCGCAGAGGGCCAAGCGTGCGCTTGACCGCAGCAGCCGCCCGATGCCAGAGCGGTCGGCCTCGTAAAGGATCCCGCCAGCCCTCTGCAAACCGGCTCAATACCTGCTCCGCCTCACAAGGTTTGTGTGTGTAAGGGTCGAGATATCGGGGATACAGGATCAGCGTTGCAGCGACGAGCGCGTCCAGCGGTAAATCCCGGCGGCGGCGTTTAGGGGTATCCGCATAGTCCTCCGTCAGCCCCCAGCCTGCATAGAAGGGGCGACCGTGCACATGGACGGCTTTCTGGCGGAGCAGGGCTTCAAATCCTGCAAGTGAGGAAATCGTGTGAATAGCGTCTGCCCAATCGAGTGCTGCGGTTATTGGTGCATCCGGCCAGAATGCATCCGCGAACGTCAGCGCTTCCTTGCGGGAGATATATCCAGGGCGCCCAGCACGGGTAACGTCTGGATGCGGTTTGTAGGCGATCCAGGCATAGGGGTGAGCCTCACGGGCCTCCCTGAGCAAAGACAGATTCGTGCGCACATCTGCACCACCAAGCCGAATGGAAGCATCGTCCTCAACCTGGCCGACGACCAGAACGCACTCCCTGCCTTCTGGGCTGTCCAGCTTCTTGCCCCTGCGCCCAACAGCATATTTGCTCACAGCCAGTTCGATCAGCCGTTCGCGGATCGCTGCCGCACGGGCGAGAACGGCGGTATCAAATTCGGTTTCTGCCAGCAGCTTTTCCAGGCGGCTTGGCCGGGTCGCATCGTAATAAACGCCGATATCATCAAAAATCAGGCTGAAACCCGGGCTGAAATGCGCGCCTAGGCCGGGCGAGCGGATAAACCCATCCTCTATGCGAATGAATGCCCCACCACGAGATCGCGCCAGCCCAGCAGCGCCCTCCGGTTCGCGGGAGGCCCAGACCATCACCGTCTGCCCTTTGTCCAGCGCTGTCAGTATCGCATCCTGATTATTCGTGAACCGAACAGAACCACCAGCCATGGCGGCGACTTGCGGCTTGTTCCACCACTTGACGCCGTAGACTAAGGCGGCTGGTTCCGTCATTGCGCAGCCTCCGCTTTTAGGGTTGTTGAGGGCATGGGTTGATTGACGCGATCTTCTAGAATTCGCGCAGCCGCCGCTTTCACCCCCGCCGTCAATCCAGGTTCGCTATAGAATGTACCACGCACCATATGCGCGCCAGCCGCCGCCCGCATAAAAGCGTCCGTCAATTCAGCATCTGGCGATGCTGGGGCTTTCCAAAACGCACCCAGGCCACCTGAAGCCGTCAGCCCGGGAACATTGTAGACGGCTTGGCCAAGCGCGATCGTCGGCGTTCCGTGTTGTAGAGACAGCAGGCCTACCGTGCTGTTGACGACGACAACGCCAGCAGAGGCATCAATCAACCGCGCCAAGTCGCCACCATCGATATACCAAACCCGGTCTGCGACACCGCCCGCTTCTGCAGCGTCCATCACGACCCGTCGCCAGCTCCGCAATCCCGGGTCCATGGGATGAACTTTGACGATCAGTCGTGCATTTTCAGGCGCATTCTGCGCAAACGACTGCACCACCTCCCGGATCGGCGTATCCAAGTCTGGGTAGGGGGAGTATGCGCGGATTGAGAAGTCACGCGCGATCTGCAGCGGGAACGTGAAGACAGGACCGTCAGCCGTTTCAGCCGCCGCAATCTCCTCTGCCGCTTCCCGCGCCCGCCGGTTCTGCAGCAGCATCCGAAGGCCCATGCCCCAATAGGTGATGACCGGGTGATTCGGATGGTGGCTGCGATATCCCGGATACAAGAACCAGAACGCCCATGTGCTGAGATGATACAGAAGGTCTGCTTTCGCCATAGCCCAGAACAGGTCCCGGAACTGCGGCGTAAAATCAACCGGTGGGCATGCCTCCGCCAATGCGCGGATGCCATCAGCCGTTTTCGGCATATGGGACGCACCGGTCAGCCCGTCATATTCAAACGCAATCCAATCGGGGCGGAGATAGCCAAAATCCGTCGCGATCACCCGCGCACCCAGCGCTGCTGCGGCGGTCGCAACCGCTTTGTGATAGTCCCGCTGTTCACCCAGCATGACGACATGGGTAACGCCCTGGCGCGCCATCAAATCATGGACATATGCGGGCCAGTCTTTTTGACTGCCCTTGTAATTCAATCCACCGGCGCGGCGCCAAAACAACCAATCGCCAACGCACAGGTTTACCCGAAGGGTCCGAGCGCCCCCGTCTTCAAGTGCAGCTGCAAGCATCGGAAAGAACGGCGAAATAGGCCCCTGCAGAAACAGAACAACAGGCGGCCCGCTGCGCGCTACGTCACCCGTCGCCATGGCTGGCTTTGAGTTCGGCCAAGGTCTCAGCGACCGTTTGTACGGCTTGCTTGATCTGCTGGCTGGTGTGGGCAGAGGTCACGAAGAACCGAAGCCGCGCCTCGCCTTCCTCGACCGCCGGGTAGGTGATCGGCTGCACGTTCAGTCCACGCTTGCCGAGTGCGGTTGAAAGCCTGGCCGCTAAAGCACTGCCGCCTACAATAATCGGCACGACGCTATACCCAGCAGACCGACCGACATCCAAGCCAGCCGCCTTAGCCAGTTCTACAAATAGCCGGCCATTGGCCTGAAGTGCGGAAACGCGTTCCGGTTCTTCCTGTAGAATTTCCAGTGCCTTGGCCGAAGCCGCAGCAATCCCTGGCGGCATGCCGACGCTGAACACGAACCCAGGCGCGGTTAGCTTCATCAGCTCAACCAACTCAAAACAGCCGGCGATGTAGCCGCCACAGCCACTCAATGTTTTAGAGAGGGTCCCCATCCAGATATCAACGTCTTTTGGATCAACACCAAAATGCTCAGCGGCACCCTTGCCTGTCCGTCCAAGCACGCCGAGCGCATGGGCCTCATCAACCATCAGCAGCGCTTTGTGCTTTTTCTTAACCTCAATCAGCTTATCCAACGGCGCAATATCGCCGTCCATGCTGTAAACGCCTTCAACGACGATCAACACTTTCTCGAAGCGGCTGCGCTCCCTGGCCAGCAAGGCGTCTACCGCCCGCCAGTCATTATGGGCGACAGCCCGGCGCTGGGCGCCAGAAAGCCTGGCACCCTCATAGATGCTGTTGTGGATCAAGCGATCATGAACAATCAGGTCACGGGGGCCGAGCAAGGTTGAGATCGTTGTGACATTCGTTGCATGGCCGCTAACCAGCACGACGGCATCATCGACACCGTAAAAATCTGCCAAGCCTTGCTCTAAAGCACGATGCGGCGGGCGCTCGCCGGACACGAGGCGGCTAGCAGAGGCTGAAACGCCATAACGCCTGATCGCATCAATCGCTGCAGCCGCGACGGCAGGATGGCCGTTCAAATCAGCATAATTGTAGGTAGCGAAATTCAAAATCTCTTCGCCATCAATCACGCTGGTAGCACTCGCGACAGACTCATGCATCCGGAAAAATGGGTTCTCAAGGCCGGCTTGATCCGCCAGCACTTTCTGCAGCTTGAGCGCCTGATAGGTATCAAACTGCTCAATCAGATAGCTGGATTCAGGTATGTCTCCGGGCGCAGGTGCCGCTGTGGGCACCGCGGCCTCAATGGCATCCGATGTGGTTGCATCATTGGTATTGGCGGAGGCGCGGCGCGCACGGGCGCGGGCTAGCAGCGCCTCGACTGCGGGGTTGGAAGCCGCCCCTTTGGATGAACTCATGAAAGCAGCCTTTTGCGCGAATCGTCTTTGCGGAAGGTTGTTATCGCCTCATCCAGGGCCTCCGGGTCAAGCGCTTCCGCATGCTGGCGCAAGGTCGCGTCGACAACAGTCCGCTCCTGCGTCGTAGCCTTCAGGCCGCCAGACCGCAATTGGGCCGTCACTTTTTCAGCAATCCGGTTGACGCTGCCGCCCTCCGCCAGAAGCATTGGCGGCAGATCGACGCCGATCCGTTCCTCAAGGCCAAGCTTCAATTCCATACCCATCAGCGAGTCGAGGCCCAGGTCCGCAACAGGGCGTGTCATGTCGATGGCGTCCGTGGTCATGCCGAGCACTTCTGCCACTTTCTCCGCAATCAATTCAGCCAGAACATCCCGTGCGTCGGCCTCTTCCAAATCGGCGATCAATGCCAGGAAGTCGGCACCGCCTTCATTATCGCGGCTGGGTGCAACGGCTTCGAACCGCGCCGGTGCTAGGCTACGCACACTTAGCGCCCGCCAATCAACATCCAGCACGACCGGTGATGGCTCACCAGATGCCCAGAGCCCATCCAGCAGATCGAGCGCTTTTCGGGGCGGCATTGCCGGGCGGCCAAGATGACGTTCCAGATGTTCTGCGACGGCGGCCTGCCGCTGCAGTGCGCCCGTGTCCGCAATTGGCCCCCACGCGACTGCGAGTGCTGGCAAGCCATCCTTCGCGCGCGCCTCGGCAATGGCTTCGACCGCTGCATTTGCCGCCACATAGTTCGCTTGGCCTGGATTGCCGAGCAGCGTCGTTGCGGAAGAATAGAGAATGAAGAAGTCGAGTGCACGGCCATCCGCCGCCAACGCCCTTGTCGCGGCATCTAGTGCCGCAGCACCATCTGCTTTCACACGAACGGCGCTAGCGAATTGTTCAATCGACATTTCTGCAGCAAGGCCGTCCGCATATAATGTAGCTGCATGGATGACGCCTTTCAGCGGTCGCTTCTTGCCATCCAACCGCTGGACTAGGCGCTCCACGGCGCGGGCGTCAGTTACGTCAAGGCGGACAACACTGGCTTTAGCACCCCGAGCAGCAAGGTCCGCAATCGCAGTTTCTGCATCAGGCGCATCACTGCCCCTGCGGCTTGCGAGCACAATGCGGCCTGCGCCCCGGTCTGCCAGCCAGCGGGCGGTTTCCAGCCCGAAACCTTCAAGACCACCAACGACCAGATAGGCGGCATCCTTGCGAACAGGCATAGCGCGCGGCAGGTGTGCTGCTGCGTTTACAGGCGCTTCAACGATGACTTTGCCGATATGGCGCGCGCGTTGCATCCATTTCAATGCGTCGGGCAGGGCTTCCGCCGGGAACGCACGGTAGGGCAGCGGGCGGAACACACCTTTCGCAATCAGGTCCTCAACCTCGCCAAACAGGCGCGCGGCTTCAAGCGGTTTGGCGGCCATCAATTGGTCAGCGTCAACGGCGAAGTAAGATACGTTCTCTCGCATCCGGCGGAGGCCGACTTGCGTGTTTTCAAAGAAGTCACGCTTGCCGAGTTCGATGAAACGGCCAAACGGGCGCATTAGCGCCAGGGTCGCTTCCATGGCTTCGCCCGCCAGCGAATTCAGTGCCACATCAACGCCTTCGCCATCAGTCCACCGGCGGACATCATCAACGAATGTCAGGCTGCGGGAATCTGTGATCAGCTCCACGCCCAGTAATTTCAGCAGATTGCGCTTTTCGTCTGATCCGGCTGTCGCAATCACCCGCGCGCCCACATGCTGTGCATATTGGATCGCCGCAAGCCCAACGCCGCCCGCTGCACCATGGATGAGAATGGTATCATCAGGACCAAGCCTGGCGAGGCTGGCGAGGCTGTAATAGGCCGTCAGTGTTACAATCGGCAGGGTCGCTGCCGCAGCGAAACTTTGCCCCTTCGGAATACGTGCGGCAGCGCTCGCAAGCGTTGTGACCTGATCGCTGAAGCAAGCCGGTGCCACGCAAACAATCGCATCGCCAACCTTCAAACGTGTGACATCAGGGGCGACTGCACGGACAATACCGGCCGCTTCCATGCCGACCGTAGCCCCCGCAAACCCGGCCTCAACGGCCTCTTCCGGCAGCAAGCCAAGCCCGAACATAATATCGCGGAAGTTAACCCCGGCTGCCCGGACATCGACAGTAATTTGGCCAGGCTTCAGGGGCACCGCATCCATCGGCGTCGCACGCCAGGAGACTGTATCCAAGGCACCCGGTTTGAAGCCAAGGCTGCCAGAATGCAGGTCCGGCAAAGGCGTACGGGCCAACCGAACGGAACGAACGCCGCCATCAGCCAGAACGACAAGGCGGTCCTCTGCGTCAGCATCGTGACGATCCAAGGCAGCGGGCAGTGCATCGGCAAGCGCTTTGCCCCAAGCCTGCCACCCGCCTTTGCCCTTAGGGGCGACGAGCGCCAGCGGTTTAAGGTCCGGGGCCTCATTTCCAAGCACGGCAAGCAGGCCATCCATCGCGCGCGCCGCAGCATCTTCATTTGCTGAAACCGTAATGAGGCGCGGCGGTGTGTCCGCCATGGCCTTCCGGGCTGCAGCAAGTGCAGGCAATGCCCGCTCCAGGATAGTTGCGGAGAGCGTCTCGTCAGCCCCACCCCGGATGCCAGCAAGCGAAACAACCACACTTGCCCCATCAAGCCTTGCCGCCAGTGCGTTCAGGCCTTCCTCGCCGCTAACGAGCTGGACAGCCGCATCGTCGCCACGGGCAACAAGCGCTTTAGCGGTGGCATTGGCCGCGATCTTTTCCTGCTGGCCAGCCAAGATGCGCCAGGACCGTTGCGGTGCCACTTCGGCTTCTGATGAATTGTGAGCATGCGTGTTGACCGCGCTCAGCCACAGCGCACTCGCGCCGCAATCCACTTTGGTAGCGTCCCCCCATGCCTCCCGCCAAGCCGCATCCCCAACGGCGTCCGCATCGAGACCATCGCGCCAGACACCGTTCAGCCAATGCTTTTGCTTAGGCGCGCCCGCGATCAACAATCCGCCCGGTGCCACAGCCCTGGTCTCCCCCGATATTGCATCTGGAGAGAGGGCAAACGGTGCGACTGCCAGATCAAATCCAGCAGTGTGATCATCCGAAACTGCCTCGACAGCGTCAGCGCCTAGTGCTGCGGCACGGGCGCGTCTGTCAGGGGCGGCATCCACATATACCCAGTCTATCGAAGCGCCAATGCGGGATTGATAACGCCCAGCCAGGGGTCCCGCCGGGCCGCCAATCTCCAGCACTTTAATGCGTTGGCCATCGGTCGCGGCATTTAATACTGCATCGACAGCGCCATTGATGGCCTGGCGCAGTCTCGCGAACAGCGGGCCGCCGCTCAGCAGGTGTTCGATGCGTGCGTTATCGGGAGCTGTATTTGTCATGATGCCAGCACGCAGGCTTGCTTCAGCGGCCCAACCCGGATGCGCATCCCAGAATGTCCGCCATGCCTTATCCGTCTTAACGGCTGTGAGCCGCTTGGCGGCAGCAGTGACAGCAGCGTTGGCGGGTGCAGCGGCGCGGGCGGATTTAGCGACTGCGGAAAGTGCGGGGACATGCGCCGCGCCGCGTGAGATAGCGTCCGTCAACGGATGATCGCGCCAGGCATAGACCTGATCGCTCAGCGCCCGTTGACCGTTCAAGCTGGCCCGTTGGAACCGCGCGCCCTCTGCGGACAGTACAGCAGCGCCAGCTTCATCGTAGAGCGCCAGATCAGCGACCGCCGCGCGGGGGCCAGCGCGCAGCAAATGTGCGCCAGCAGCAGCGGCGAGCGCGTTGGGGCGGGCGACAATGCGGCTAATGGCGACCGGCAGCATGGCATCACCGCCTGCATCCATGCCGGACTGCATCAAGAGTGCGATCAGCGCCTGCATGGCACCATCAAGCTGTTCCGGCGCGATCACACGGGGGCCGCCCCTGGCAGACTCCCGTGGTTCCGCCAAAGCCGCCAAAGCCCAGTCACCGCCAACCGTCAGTGCTTCGACTGGCTGGAAGGCTTTGCCGTATTGCAGACCAATGCTTTCAGCAAATCCGTAAAGTGCTTCTGGTGTGATGTCTTCTGGTTCCACACCATCGCCATTGGAAAGCGGCGCTGGCAAACCGGCACCTTTAACAATCCGCGCGCGGGCATGGAGTGCCCAAGGTGCCTCCGCCAAGCGCGGCTTCGCCAAAATATCCGCCCGGCCATCGCCTTCGACGATCACACGCACCATGGTCGAGCGCTCTTCGTCCAGAACTAGCGGACGACGGATTTCAAATTCTTCCAAGGCGACGGGCGCATCAGGCGAATCTGCCTGCAATGCTGCAGCGGCTTCCAACAAGATCGCGACGTACCCGGCAGCAGGGAAAATCGCAGCGTCGCCGACCCGGTGATCAGCCAAATCCGGGAACGTCGTTGTATCAATTTGCGCATCCCAAACCATCTGATCAGGTCTGGAGCGGAACCCAAGCAGCGCGCCTTCACGGGTTGCGAAGGGCAGGCCTTCAGCTTCTTCCGTTCGTTGATACCAGTAATTCTCGTGGCTCCAGGGATATGTGGGCAAGTCCGCCACATCGCCGCGCCCAGGTGATACAGCGTCAAAATCCCGGGGTGCGCCGAGGCAGAACGCTTCATGCGCAACAGCCGTCACCCGATCTGCACCATCGGCTTTGCGCGCCATCGAGCCAAGTGGCCGTGCTGGAACAGTTAACGTGCGTGCGGTCTGACGAAGATAGGCTTGGAGGATTGGGTGCGGGCCAATCTCCAACAGCGTCCATGCGCGGCCAGGGGCCGGGTCATGCTCCAACAAAGCCGTGACGGCTTCATGGAATCGAACGGGGGCGCGAATATTACGCCACCAGTAATCTGCATCCAGTGTCTCACCATCCGCCTGGGCGCCATCAGCAGTCGAGAAGAATGGCAAGCGTGCTGGACGGGGTGCCAAGCCTGTCAGGCTGGCAGCAAGCGGAGCCCGGGCCACTTCCATTGCGTGACTGTGGAATGCGTAGTCCAGGTCCAGCATCCGGGCGTCAACGCCCTCATTAGAAAGCTGATCGACAAGCTTCTTGAGAGCCGCCTCATCACCAGAAAGCGTCACGGCATTCGGGCTGTTTATTGCCGCAAGCTCTACTTTGCCGCCAAGGCGCTGTAAGCGGGCACCGATGGTTATTGCATCTTGATTGACAGCAGCCATACGGCCCTGCCCCCGTGTCATCGCCTGGGCTTCAGAGCGGCGAACGATGACCCGCGCAGCCTGTTCCAAGTCCAACGCCCCAGCCGCATAGGCTGCGCCAATTTCGCCAACGCTATGGCCTATGGTGGCGTCCGGGCGAATGCCCCGCGCTTCGAATGCCGCGACAAGCCCAGCTTGCAGCACGAATAGCAGTGGCTGCGCGACTTCCGTGCGCTCCATATCCACTGCATCCGCCGGCCCGGCCATGAGTTCAAGCGGCGACATGCCTGATACTGCGGCCACAGCATCGGAGGCACGGCGGGCACCAGCGGCGAAGGCGGGATCTTCCGCCAGTAATTTCTGGCCCATACCAGCCCATTGCGCACCGTTGCCTGAGAAAACGAACGCGACCTTCACATCTGGTGAAAGCACGGTTCCTGTTACGGCATTTGCGCCAGCGGCATCGCCAGCACCGAAGCTGCGAAGATTGCTGATGAGCGCAGTCCGGTCTTCCCCTGCAAGCACCGCACGGCGCTCCAGGTGTGACCGACGGCGCCAGAGTGTTAGCGCAACATCGCGGAGCGCAAGCGTGGGGTCCTGCTCCAACGCGTCGGCAAGGTTTGTCGCCGTCTTAGCCAGTGATTCATCACTGCGGGCGCTGATGGGCAGCGGCCAGGGTGCTAGTTCCGGTGCGCCATCATTAGCCGGTGCCAGGCTGCGCCGACGGGCGGCGCGGCGCGGCGGACCTTCGACGATCACATGGCCATTCAGACCACCGAAACCAAATGAGTTCACGCCCACAAGCCCAGCACCTGCCCGGCGCTTCAACGGCTGAAGTTTCTGCGCCACAGACAGATTTAGCTCATCGAACGGGATAATTGGGTTCAGCGTTTCTGAATGGAGCGAGGGCGGAATTTCGCCGTGCTCCAGCGACAGCATGGCTTTCAGGATGCTTGCGAGGCCAGCGGCTGGCTCCAAATGACCAATATTGGTTTTAACGGAACCAATGGTCAGTGGGTCAGACGATTGACGCTGTTGGCCGAGCGCATGACCGATCGCACCTGCTTCCGTCGGGTCGCCAACGGCTGTCCCGGTGCCATGAGCTTCAAAATAGTCCAAATCAGCGGGATCAACATCCGCCCCTGGGTAAATCCGGTGCAGCAGGGCCGCCTGGGCCGTCCCGCTAGGAAGTGCTATGCCATTGGTGCGGCCATCCTGGTTGAGATCAACGGACCGAATGACAGCGCGCACAGGATCGCCATCCGCCAGGGCCTTCGCCAATGGCTTCAGGGCCAATACCCCGGCACCTTCGCCACGGACATAGCCTGCAGCGCCATCTGCGAACGCTTTGCTCTGGCCATATTCAGACAGCATCGATGCCCGGGCAAAGCCAAGGAATGGGTAGGGTGAGAGCAGGAGATTAACCGCGCCCACAAGTGCTGTATCAAAGCGACCATCCGTTAATCCAGCACAGGCTTCATAGAGTGCGGCAACAGCCGATGAGCAGGCTGTATCAACCGCCATGCTGGGACCTGCCAGGTCAAACGCATAAGACAAGCGGTTCGCGACAACACTCAGCGTGTTACCGGTCATGAAATGCGCATTGCCGCCGGAAGGGTCGCCCAGCCTGATATTTGCATAGTCGGTGCCGGACACGCCCACATACACAGCGCAATCGGACCGCGCGAGGCCGTTTGCTGTCCACCCAGCACGCTCAACGGCTTCCCAAGCGGTTTCCAGAAGGATGCGCTGTTGGGGGTCCATTTGCTCCGCTTCGCGGGGGGAAATTCCGAAGAAACTGGCATCGAAGGCGGCGGCGTTATCAATCACGCCCGCGCGGAAGGTATAGCTCCGCCCGGCTTCACTCGACCGCTCATGCAGGAACAGGTCTTTGTTCCAGCGGTCAGCAGGAATTTCAGAGATTAGGTTCTCGCCGGCGCGGAGCTTACTCCACAGTTGATCCGGCGAAGAGATTCCGCCTGGCAAGCGGCAAGCGGCGCCGACGATAGCGATGTCCATGCGGCCTGTGGCCATAAGCGCCTACCATCGACTGACCCTGAGGCCAGTCGCCTATTTTGCACGGCGCTGTCACCCACCAATTCGGCAGGTCATCAGCGACCAGCGTGGCACCAGCGGGTGCAGGCGAACCATTGGGGTTATCGCCGTTTATACTGCCAGATCAGCGCGTTTCCACGTTCATCCAACACATGCCCGCCAGCATCGCGACCGACCGGCGCAGCCCCACCCGCGCCGATCACAATACTCCTGCTGTTGGATATAGGAGTGTGGGGTATTGTGTCAAACAAACCAAAGGGGTTGGCGCACCCATTCTGTGATTGCCGTTACCGAAATCGCACACTATGACCCGAGGTTATGAGCATCCTGCCAAACATTGACCTGAGACTGGCCGAACCCGGCGACGCGCCCTTGCTGGGCGTCGCCGCACTTGCAGCGGGCGGCGGCATCTATGAGCACCTGCTGGCAAAGGCCGCAGGCGGACTCGATGCAGCAACAGTGCTGGCATCCGCCATCGCCGCTGGAACAGACGGCCTTTCATGGCGGCATTCCGTGATAGCTGCGGCTGAGACTAGCGATTTAGGCGCTGCGATCGCCTATCCATCATCCAGTTTCAGTCTGCATCCAAGTATTGCCAGGGCCGCGACGACAGAAGCCTTAGATGACCTCCAACCCTTGTTCGATGCGCAACCTGACCCAAAAACATACTATCTGCATGCCATCTGGGCAGTCGCATCTGCGCGGGGACAGGGTGTTGGCGCATTGCTGCTGGATGCCGTTCTGGCGATGGCCGCGGATGCCGGCTTCAACGGCCTTTCTTTGCATGTGTGGGCAGATAACAAGCCTGCGCTCAAACTCTACGAAAGCCGCGGGTTTAAGGCTATTCAAGCCATCGATATTCCAAGGCGGGATCGCATGCCGCATTCCGGCGGGAAGCTGTTGATGCAGGCTTAACCCGCGTTGCAAAGTCGCGGCATTTGACTTTTTGCGGCTCAAGCCCAAGTTTTTCCTTGCAAAGGCCGAATTATTCAAGCACAACGCGCGCCTTTACAAGACCCCCCTACCCGGTTTTACGGAGGCAGCGATGCTCAACGATCGCCCTTTCGCAGAGCTGGCTGTGGTTGCGGGGTACGAGGAGTCGCAAGACTCAGCGTCCGCTGTTCAGCCTTCCGAGCGTTTCCATCCCCAGCTTGTCGCGGCCGATGCGGTCGAGATTGACCACGACACGGAGCTGGAGCAGCGGGACTTTTTTGTCCAAAAGGATGGGATGTCCTTCGCTGGCACGCATTTGCTGATCGATCTTTCAGGTGCTGAAAACCTGGATGATTTGCCAGCAATTGAGACAGCGCTGAAAGAAGCGGCACTGGCTGGCGGTGCCACAATCCTGAATTCCGATCTGCATCACTTCGAGCCGAATGGCGGCGTCTCTGGCGTTGTCATCCTCGCGGAATCGCACATCACCATTCACACATGGCCGGAAAAGGGCTTCGCCGCCCTTGACGTTTTCATGTGTGGTGAATGCGATCCCTACAAGTCGATCCCTGTCCTCAAGCGCGCCTTCAAGCCGACCGCCATTCAGGTCAGTGAAAGCCGCCGGGGCCTGCAGGTCTAAATTCGCCGCTTATCGGCAGATTGGTTGGAACGATGACCCAGAAATGGTTCACGGAAATTTTGCACGCCGACTTGGCGCAGCAGCTTAAAATTCATGAGCTATTGTTCGAAGGACGGACGGAATTCCAGGACGCGAAAATCTTCGCAAATGGCCACCTTGGAAAAGTGCTGGTGCTCGACAATGTCGTGCAGACGACACTTGGCGATGAATTCGTCTATCACGAGATGATGGCGCACACGCCACTCTTCGCCCATGGCGCACCCAAAACGGCGCTGATCATTGGCGGCGGCGATGGCGGCCTGTTGAATGAGGCGCTGAAACATCCGTCCATTGAACAGATCACGATGGTCGAGCTGGATGGCGGTGTTGTCGATATCTCAAGGGCGCATATGCCGGAGATCAGCGATGGCGCGTTTGATGATCCCCGCACGAATTTGATCATCGGCGACGGTGCTAAATTCGTAGCCGAGACGGATCAACGTTTCGACGTGATCATGATCGATTCAACAGACCCGCAAGGACCGGGCGAGGTGCTGTTTTCGAAGGCCTTCTATGCCGATTGCAAACGCTGCCTGAACCCAGGCGGCATCCTGGTGACGCAGAATGGCGTGCCGTTCTTGCAAGGCCAGGAATTGGCTGATTCCGTCACGCATTTCCGCAGCCTGTTCGCGGACGGCAGCGCCTATTTAATCACCGTACCAACATATGCTTTCGGCGTGATGGCGCTCGGCTGGGCAAGTGATAACCCAGATGCACGGACGGTCGATCTAGCCACCTTAGAGGCGAGATACGCCGCCGCTGGGTTTGAGACGCAATATTATACGCCTGAAGTTCACCGCGCAGCTTTTGCACTGCCAATGTACGTGAAGAAGCTGATCGATTAAGCTAATGGCCTCATTTGAAGATGGAGGCTGGACATGGCGAAGCAGGATATTGGCGCAGCGTTTCGCGCGATGCATCATGGTGACAAGGCGTTTGTCATTCCAAATCCATGGGATGTCGGGTCCGCCAAACTACTGGAGGGCCTCGGGTTTAAGGCGCTGGCGACCACCAGTTCAGGGTTCGCGGTCAGCATTGGCAAGCGAGATGGCGGGACGACGCTGGACGAAGTGATTGCGCACTGCCGAGACCTGGTTGAAGCGTCAGACCTCCCTGTCTCCGCCGACCTGGAAAAAGGGTATGGCGACCGCCCAGAGGACGCTGCCCAAACCGTCCGCGCCGCAGCAGAGGCCGGACTTGCCGGGTGTTCCATCGAAGATTTCTCCGGCGACGCCCCAGACGCGATCTATGATTTCGGGCTGGCGGTTGAAAGGGCGGAGGCTGCGATTGAAGCGGCGCGCAGCCTGCCGAATGATTTCGTGCTGACCTTGCGTGCTGAAAACCTGATCCGCCAACGCCCAGACCTCGATGATACTATCAAGCGCCTGCAAGCCTTTGATGAAGCCGGGGCGGACGTTCTCTATGCGCCCGGACTGAAGACTTTGGATATGGTCCGCACAGTTTGCAGCGCTGTATCAAAGCCAGTCAACGTCCTGCTTGGCGGGTCCACTGACATGACTGTCGGAAGTGTGTCTGAAGCCGGGGCGAAGCGCATTAGCGTTGGTGGCGGATTGACCTGGACGGCCTATGGCCAGATGATCAAAGTTGCCCGCCGGATCGCAGAAGAGGGCGTGTTCGACTATGAGGACAGCCCTGGCTATGGCGGTATTGGGAAGCTCATGTAAGCGGTAAAATCACTGTAATATTGCATCGTTAGCTTGCCGCGATCTGAAATGCGCCCTAGTTTTGGTATTCGCATGTGGGGCGTTTGTTCCGCGACCAGACGAGGATCCGATGCCGCTACAGCCTGCCGCCGCCGCCAGCACTATTCGCGCCCTTTTCGATAGAACCCGCGCCCAAACCGAAGCGCTGACAGCCTCCCTAGAGATCGAGGATATGGTGGCGCAGTCCATGCCGGATGCGAGCCCGGTTAAATGGCACCTGGCGCATACCACTTGGTTCTTCGAAGAATTCATCCTGAGACAGCATGACGACGCCTACCAATCGCCAGATGACCGGTTCGCCTATCTGTTCAATTCCTATTACGTGCAAGCTGGCCCCCGCTACGAACGCGCATCCCGCGGCCTGATTAGCCGCCCCACAGTGCGGGAAGTCATGGCGTATCGGGCGGGCGTTACCGATGCGATCCTGCGGATGGTGGACGCTGGCGCTGCACCGCTCGATCTTTTGGAGCTTGGCTGTCACCATGAAATGCAGCACCAGGAATTGCTGCTGACGGACCTGCTCCACCTGCTGTCTCACAACCCACTATGGCCAGCCTACAAAGCGCCAAGCCCGAATGCACTGGCGAGCCCGGCAGGCCTGGAATGGATCAACTGTCCGGGCGGGATCCAGGAAATTGGCCATGACGGCAGCAATTTCGCGTTTGATTGCGAAACGCCAAGGCACCCAACATTGCTGCAGCCCTATAATCTTGCCAGTCGGGCTGTCACCAACGCCGAATGGGTCGCCTTCATCGAAGACGGTGGATACCAAACGCCGGCGATCTGGCTCTCCGATGGCTGGGGCGCGGTAGAGCGCGACGGTTGGACGGCACCGCTCTATTGGCAAAGCCATGAAGGCGAATATCGCGCCTTTGGTCTGCGCGGCCTCCAACCCGTGGACCCAGACGCTCCCGTAGTTCACGTCAGCTATTATGAGGCCGATGCCTATGCGCGCTGGGCCGGGAAACGCCTGCCAACAGAAGCTGAATGGGAAGCCGCGGCACCCGATGAAGCCGACACTGGCAACTTCTTGGAATCTGGAATGCTTCGCCCACGCCCTGCTGCTGGATCAGGCCTGACACAGATGGCGGGCGACGTGTGGGAATGGACCAGCAGTGCGTATGCAGCCTATCCCGGCTTCAAACCGCCAGCGGGTGCCATCGGCGAATATAATGGGAAGTTCATGGCCAATCAGTATGTGTTGCGCGGCGGGTCCGCCGTAACGGCAGCCGCACAAATGCGCCGAACCTACCGGACCTTTTTCTACCCACACCAACGCTGGCAGATGCTAGGCCTGCGACTGGCTTCAGACGCGTGAGCAATTCAGCATTTTTGCAGTCCCTGATCACCGGTCTCAAGGCGCCTCAAAAGCGGCTTGAGCCTAAATTCTTCTATGATGATGCTGGCTCAGCACTGTTCGATGAGATCACAGAGCTTGAGGCCTATTATCCGACCCGAACGGAAATCGGTATTCTGCAAGCAGCAGCGCCCGAAATTGCCACCGCTATCGGCCCTGGAGCCGTCTTGCTGGAGCCAGGGGCGGGTTCTGTCGCTAAGGTCAGCTTGCTGCTGGATGCGCTTGAAGCACCAGCGGCCTTTGCACCGGGTGATATCTCTATCGATCACCTGACGGAAGCGGCGACAGCACTGCAAGGCCGATATCCGAACCTGCCCATCCGGCCGTTCGCGCTTGATTTCGATCACCCGTTTGATCTTCCAGCAGACATCGCAGCACTGGGGCCTGTCACTGTGTTCTTTCCTGGCTCCACCATCGGAAACTTTGAACCGGCGCGAGCAATTGGCCTGCTCCAACGCTTTGCTGGGATCGCGAACGCACAGCATTTGCTGATTGGCGTGGATATGAAGAAGGATCATGGCCGGCTCGTGCACGCCTACGATGATCCAGAAGGTGTGACCGCGCGCTTCAATTTGAACCTTCTCGTCCGCGCCAACCGTGAACTTGGGGCTGACTTTGATCTTTCAGCCTTCGAACATCTAGCCCGTTTTAACGCCCATGACGGGCGGATTGAGATGCACCTGAAGTCTCTTAAGGATCAGACTGTATCCATCACTGGAGAGCGCTTCACCTTCGCTGCGGGCGAGACCATTCATACTGAGAATTCCTACAAATACGCCGTGCCGGAATTCCAGGCGCTAGCGGCTGAAGCTGGATGGAACGGGCACCACGTTTGGACGGACCTAGAGGACCTTTTCAGCGTCCAGCTTTTCCACAAGGCCAAATAACGGCGCTTCCGCTATCCTCCGGCAAGCCTGATTCGCAGTCGCCGGACCCATTGCCATGCCGCATGCTGACTTTGTTCACCTTCGTGTCCGATCCGCTTATTCCCTGCTGGATGGTGCCTTGCATGCGCCCACCATTGTTGACCTCGCGACCCAGCACGCCATGCCAGCGCTGGCGATCACGGATAAGCGGAATGTCTTTGGGGCGCTTGAATTTGCAATGAAAGCCAGCGGCGCTGGGGTGCAGCCCGTCACAGGCGCAATCTTGCCAATCTCCCGCGACGAAAGCGAACTCGACGCTCAGAACCGCCGCCCGCCTGCCGATGACTTAGTGGTGCTGGCGCAAAACGATGTAGGCTACACAAACCTGATGCGCCTTCTGTCCCAGGCCTATCTGGATAGTGCAGCAGAACACGACCCAGAACTGACCTTGGACATGCTGGAAGGTGCCACAGAGGGCCTGATCGCGCTCACAGGCGGGCCAGAAGGTGCAGTCGATCGCATGTTGGCAGAAGGCCAGACTGATCGCGCTGAACGGCGCCTGCATACCCTGAACGCTCTATTTCCAGGCCGCCTTTATGTTGAGTTGCAGCGCTATGGCCGGGCCGAAGAAGCGATCACTGAGCCGCAATTGATAGAGTTTGCCTATGCGCTTGACCTACCACTCGTCGCCACCAATGACGTGCGCTTCGCGGACGCAAGCATGCACGAGGCCCATGATGCGCTGCTCGCAATTGCGGATGGCAGGCGCATTGAGGATACCGACCGTCGCCGCTCAACGCCGGACTACCGCTTCAAATCCCCAGCCGAAATGGCGGCCTTGTTCGAGGACTTACCAGAAGCCCTCGCCAACACGCTTGTTATCGCAGAACGCTGCGCCATTGCCCCCACACCGCGCGACCCGATCCTACCGCCGTTTGAATCTGAAAACGGCCTAGCCGAGCCAGAGGCACTGAAAGCGCAGGCGCAAGAAGGCCTAGAAGTGCGACTGCAGGATATGGGTTGGAGCGCAGCAGACTTCGACGAGAAGGCAAAAGTCTACCGTGACCGCCTGCAATATGAGCTTGGCGTTATCAACGACATGGGCTTCCCGGGCTACTTCCTGATCGTTGCGGAATTCATTCAGTGGACGAAGGGTCGTGGCATTCCGGTTGGCCCAGGCCGTGGTTCTGGCGCGGGTTCAGTCGTCGCCTGGGCGCTGACTATTACGGACCTGGACCCTCTCCGCTTTGGCCTGCTGTTTGAGCGTTTCTTGAACCCGGAACGCGTGTCCATGCCGGACTTCGACATCGATTTCTGCCAGGACCGACGGGATGAGGTGATCACCCACGTCCAAGAACGCTATGGCCGGGACAAGGTCGCGCAGATCATCACCTTCGGTAAATTGCAGGCCCGCGCCGTACTCAGAGACACAGGCCGCGTGCTTGGCATGCCTTACGGCCAGGTCGATCGCATCTGCAAAATGGTGCCGAACAACCCTGCCAATCCAACGACCTTGGGCGAAGCCATTGCCGGTGAACCTGCTTTGCGTGAAATGCGGGATACCGATGAACAGGTCGGCGCCCTCCTGCGCATCGCGTTGAAGCTTGAAGGGCTGTATCGCAATACCTCCACCCATGCCGCCGGCGTCGTGATTGGCGACCGACCGCTGGAGGAGCTTGTCGCCCTCTATCGGGACCCGCGCTCCGATATGCCCGTCACCCAGTTCAATATGAAATGGGTTGAAACGGCGGGCCTCGTGAAGTTCGACTTTCTTGGCCTGAAGACGCTGACAGTGCTGACGGACGCCGTGAAGCTCATCAAGCGACGCGGCATTGATATCGACATTGACCACTTGCCGTTCGATGACAAGAAAAGCTTTGATCTGCTGGCGAGCGGCCATACAGCAGGCGTGTTCCAGCTTGAAGGCTCCGGCATGCGGGACATGCTGAAGCGGCTGAAGCCGAACCGGTTCGAAGATATTATCGCCGTTGTGGCGCTCTACCGCCCTGGACCTATGGACAACATTCCAAGCTATATCGCGCGGAAGCACGGTACGGAAACTGTGACATACCCCCATGAAACACTGGCCCCGATCCTGGAAGAGACCTACGGCATCATCATCTACCAGGAACAGGTAATGCAGATCGCGCAAGTGCTGGCGGGCTACAGCCTTGGCGGTGCTGATTTGCTGAGGCGGGCCATGGGCAAGAAGATCAAATCGGAGATGGCAGCACAGCGCGAAATATTCGTGAAAGGGTCCGTAAAGAACGGCGTGGATGAAAAGCTTGCCAGCGAAATCTTTGATCTGGTTGATAAGTTCGCGGGCTATGGCTTCAACAAAAGCCACGCCGCAGCCTATGCCCTCGTCTCCTACCAAACAGCCTATTTGAAAGCGAATTATCCGGTCGAGTTCATGGCGGCATCCATGACTCACGACATGCAAAACACGGACAAGCTTGGCCTTTTCCGCCGCGAGTTAGATCGCCTGAAAGCGCCGCTGCTACCGCCTGACGTCAACCGATCCGAAGTGATTTTTGATGTTGAGGATACGGGCAAAGACGGCCTTGGTGTCCGCTACGCATTGAGCGCGATCCGCAATGTCGGCAAGCCTGCAGCGGCAGCCATCGTTGCCGCCCGCCAGGACGGGCCGTTTAAGGATTTAGCTGATTTCGCGGATCGGTTAGATGCAAGCCGCACCAACAAACGCGCCATTGAAACTCTGGCCCGCGCCGGTGCCTTCGACAGCGTTGATCCAGACCGCGCGCGGGTGTTCAAAGGCGCGGAAGTTATAGTCCGCACCGCCCAAGCGGCAGCTGAGGAGCGGACCAGCAACCAAACCAATCTGTTCGGCGACGCGACGACTGCACCCGTATTGCGCCTACCAGAAACCGGCCAATGGACTGAGGCGGAAGCGCTTGGTTACGAACTCGACGCCATCGGCATGTACCTCTCCGCCCATCCGCTAGACGCGTTCGCACCGGCATTAAAGCGGCTCGACGTGACCACAATTGCAGACCTCATGCGTCGTGGGCCACCGGGTGGTGTGCGGAGCAATGATCGCCAGCAAGGCTATCAACGCCAAGCTGAAGCAAATTGCCGGATCGCAGCGACCCAGCTTGGCCGCCAGGAACGCACATCGGCCAAGGGCTCACGCTATGCCTTCGTGCAATTGTCCGACGCGACAGGCGTGATCGAAGCGACTGCGTTCTCCGAAGTGCTGGCCGTCACCCGGGACTTGCTGGATTCCGGCAAGCCGCTGCTGCTCGGCGTTGAAGCCAAAATGGGCGATGGCGGACTTCGCGTTTCCATTGTCTCCGCTAAGGACCTCGAAGAAGCCGCTGCCGATATGGGCCGCGAACTGATGGTCTATGTGGAGGACG
>Ga0181601_10000735_pt1 | contig 27180 bp, 21 predicted proteins | sample 041ome_8_FD_133020 | JGI IMG/M metagenome (GOLD analysis project Ga0181601, IMG submission 133020) | Coastal salt marsh microbial communities from the Groves Creek Marsh, Skidaway Island, Georgia - 041407BS metaG (megahit assembly) | ecosystem: Environmental > Aquatic > Marine > Intertidal zone... | reverse complement strand
TGAATGAAGAAATAGGAGTTCGAGGGCTGGACCAAGTTCAAAGTAGTACGTCGAAATACGACATTCTTTTTAATCTCGTTCATTTAATGAAATAGATAGAAGTGGGGAAAACTAACTTTAGGTCAGGAGCATGCTTTTTAGCCCAGCAGCATTGTCACACGTTTCTTGGCTCTGGTCTTTTATTTCTTACCCTACTCATTTGACGAGGGTCAGTGGACAGTCAACTCTATTCACAAGATTTTTCAACAAATAACCAACTACCAAAAAGGGGATTAACTTCTCCACAAATAGGGAAAAAGTAAATACGAAGTAGCAGCCACCAAGACATTGATGGCTAAAAGACTGAGTAATTTGTCTGCACTAACACTCCAATCCAAACCATCCAGTGCATTTTTGGAGATTCGTATTGCCAGCAATAAAATAGGGATGATCACGGGGAAACTCAAGATTGCCATTAAGGTGGCATTGTTGCCCGCTTTGGAGGCAATGCCCGAAACCATGGTTAAGCTTGCCGAAAAACCCATGGCCCCCACGACCAAATTGAGCAAAAACAATCCTTGGTCCTGAACGGGATTTCCTAAAATAATCGAAAACACACCGTAGCCCAGTAGCGCTAAAATCAAGGTTAACCCAGTATTGTAGAGGATTTTTGAAAGAATAATGGACTCTGGCGAGGCGATCATGTAGTAATACAACTGCCGTCCTTGCTGCTCTAGCACAAAACTTTTTGCCACTGCGTTGACAGCGGAGAACAATAAAATAATCCAAAAAAGGGCATTCCAGGTTGGAATGGAAAGAGTTCCCATCTTGGCTCCTACACTGAGGTAGGTGATGAAAACAGCCGATACTACGTAAAGGAGTATGCCATTGAGCGCATATTTTTGCCTCCACTCCAGGGTAATCTCTTTACGAATTAGGACCGAAATTTCTTTCCACATAGTACAAAGGTAGAAAATTCCCATTTCCAAAGTCTATCCCCAAGAAAAGGTAGGGTAAGGGAATTACCAAAGCGTCAACCTGCCATGGGTATTCTTCACTAGAGGTAAAGAGGCACAACTCAAAAAGACTACCTTTGCCGTATGTTCCTACGCGTTAAAAACGAAGCCGAAATCCTATCCAAACTTGGAATAGAAAAGCTAAATCCCATGCAACTTGCTGCCAAAGATACCTTGGCAGTCCATGAAAATGTGGTGCTTTTGTCTCCAACAGGTACTGGGAAAACGCTTGCTTTTTTGTTGCCACTACTTTTGCAACTTGATCCTGCATGTGAAGAAGTTCAATTAGTGATTTTGGTTCCTTCGCGGGAGCTAGCTATACAAATCGAACAAGTCGTGCGTCAAATGGGAACTGGGCTGAAAGTAAATGCCGTCTACGGGGGGCGTGCAGGATCTAAGGATAGACTCGAAATCAAACACCGTCCTGCAGTACTAGTCGGCACTCCAGGAAGGGTAGCAGATCACCTGCGGAGAGCAGCGTTCGATACGGCATTTATTCAAACTTTGGTTTTAGATGAATTCGACAAATCGCTAGAGATTGGTTTTGAAGCAGAAATGAGGGAGATCATTCAGCTGCTGCCTGAAGTTCGTCGGAAAATCCTAACCTCCGCCACCCAAGGGGTCTCTATCCCTAATTTTGTTGGGTTAAAATCTCCAAAAGTTCTTGACTTTCTAGCCGACAAGCTCAGCCAACTTGAAGTAAAAAAGGTGCTATCTCCAACCAAGGACAAACTAGATACCTTGGGACTACTTCTTTCAAATTTAAGCGCAAAAAATGGAATTGTATTTTGCAATTTTAAGGATTCCATCGAGCGGGTATCGGATTACCTGAGTGAACAAGGTATTTCTCATGGGGTATTTTCTGGAGGGATGGAACAGGTGGATCGCGAGAGAGCCCTGATTAAATTTCGAAATGGCACCCATCCACTTCTCCTGGCTACCGATCTTGCTGCACGAGGAATCGATGTACCCGAACTAGATTTTATCATTCACTACCATTTGCCCCAGCGTGCAGAAGAGTTTATCCACCGTAATGGGCGTACAGCTCGTATGAATAGCCAGGGCACAGCTTATATTTTGCAGTACGAAAAGGAACCCCTTCCTGATTTTGTAGGAAATCCCAACTTAGTAAAGCTACATCCTACAAGCCCACCAGTACCATCGGCTTGGTGTACTCTTTTTATCTCAGGAGGCAGAAAGGATAAAATTTCCAAAGGAGATATTGCTGGTTTATTTTTTAAACAGGGGGGATTGGGACCTGAAGAACTGGGAATCATTGAACTTAAGACGGATTGTGCTTTTGTGGGAGTTAAGGCAGTTGCTGTGGAACCACTGCTATCCAAAGTCAACAACCAGAAGTTGAAAGACAAGAAAGTTCGAATTAGCCTGATTTAATTAATTTTTAGAAATACTCACTGGCTAATTGAATTTATTTTTTTTCTATCGAAATTGTAGTAATTCAGAAACTTCCGTTTTAGACTCCAAAATTGCCCCAAATGGCTTTCAAAAAATCTCTCTTTGTCGTGTTCCTCCTTTTTGCCTTATCCTGTAACCAAAAAGCTAAGGAAATTGATTATACGGATTGGTCTCACTATGGTGGACCTGAAGATGGTTCGAGGTATTCTGCCTTGACCCAAATCAACAAAGAAAATGTATCCCGACTCCAGGAAGCATGGACGTACCACACTGGTGATGCCACAGAGCGAAGTCAGATTCAATGCCAACCCATCCTTGTGGGGGACCTACTTTATGGTACCACACCCAAACTGCATGTTTTTGCACTTAATGCATCCACAGGAGAAGAAATTTGGCGTTTTGATCCATTTACGGAATTGGGAGGCGAAAATTCTTGGGCAGGCACCAACCGTGGGGTAAGCTATTGGGGGGAGGGAGACGAAAAGCAGATTTTATTTACGGCAGGCAACTGGTTGATGGCATTAAATGCACTTACAGGGGAACCAATCTTGACTTTCGGGGATCAAGGGAAAGTAGACCTTCGAAAAGAGCTAGATACAGATTTGGAAGATTTTCTGATCGTATCCAATTCTCCAGGAGTTGTTTTTGAAGACAAGTTGATTCTGGGGATGCGCCTGTCAGAAGGACTAGATGCAGCTCCTGGACATATCCGGGCTTACAATGTAAGAACTGGAAAGCGGGAATGGATTTTCCATACCATTCCTCAAGTCGGTGAGGCGGGCTATGAAACTTGGGACCCAAAATATATCCAGAACATGGGCGGGGCCAACAACTGGGCAGGAATGACCTTAGATTATACTAGGGGAATTATTTTTGTGCCAACTGGCTCAGCTACCTATGATTTTTGGGGTGGCTATCGAAATGGTGACAACCTGTATGCCAACTCACTCTTGGCGCTTGATGCTAGGACAGGCAAGCGGATCTGGCATTTTCAGGCGGTTCACCACGATATTTGGGACAGAGACTTTCCAGCCAATCCCAACCTGATCCGAATCCAAAAAGACGGCAAATGGATCGATGCCGTGGCACAAATCTCCAAACAAGGCCATACCTACGTTTTTGAACGGGAAACTGGCAAACCCGTCTGGCCAATCATTGAAACTCCTGTCACCCAGACCCAAATGCCAGGAGAGCTGAGTTCGAAAACTCAACCCATCCCAAGCTTGCCTGAGCCCTTTATGAGCCTGGTTTATACCGAAGAAAATATCTTGAATTTAAGCCCGGAATGGGAAAAAGACATCCGCAGCCAACTTTCAAATGCCATTTTTGGAGATACCTGGGCACCTCCACATCCAGAAAAGTCACTCGTACTTTTTCCAGGGATGGATGGAGGGGGTGAATGGGGAGGTGCTTCCTTTGATCCCGAGTCTCAAACACTCTATGTCAATGCCAATCAAGTTCCTTGGCTCATCGAAATGACTCCTAATGCCAACTTTGGCCAGGTAGGGCAATCCATTTACACCAATTACTGCGGCAATTGTCATGGCTTGGACAGAAAGGGGAATCTCCCTTCCATTCCCAGTTTGCTCGATTTAAAAGAAACTTATTCTACTGAATTGCTCAGTCAGCTGCTGCAAAAAGGACGGGGAGCGATGCCTTCATTTTCCCATATTTCACGAGAAGAACGAGGGGTTTTAGTCGATTATTTGCTTGGCAAGGCTGATGAAGCAAACAAAAAAGAAATGGAGGCCGAATACTCCAAACTTTACCCTCGCTACTACATGAAGGGGTACAAAAGGCTGACCACCAAACAGGGGATTTATGGTTCCAATCCTCCTTGGGGCCTGTTGACCGCAATCGACATGAATACAGGAATGAAAAAATGGCAAATCCCGTTGGGTTCTATCGATTCATTAAAATCAATTGGGATGGAAAATACCGGTATCGAAAATTACGGAGGACCTGTGGTCACAGCTGGTGGACTCCTCTTTATTGCGGCCACCAAAGATGAGAAAATAAGGGCATTTGATAAGGAAACTGGCATACTCCTTTGGGAAGCACAACTTCCAGCAGCAGGTCATGCTACACCAGCAGTATATGAAAGAAATGGAAAACAATTTCTTGTTATTGCCTGCGGAGGCGGGAAAGGCACCAAAAGCGGAGATGCCTACGTGGCTTTTGCCTTACCTGACTAAGCTATAGGTATTCGATTAAAATCTCCCCCACTACTTGCATTACTAATAAATCCCTCGGCATTAGCCGAGGGATTTATTATTGGGGCTGCTTGATGCAATATCTCGTACGGAATCTAGGATCAATAAATCAAAATGCTCTTTCATCCAAGTGATCTCCCAACTTCAATCTTGGCACTCCTTTTTCCATCCAAACTAGCGCGGGGATACCTTTGAGGTGGTGATTGAAAAATTCAAGCATCCGAACCGCATAGTCTTTTCGATTTTCCAATTTGCCGAGTCCATGGTTTTCTCCGAGGTACTGTACAAGGATTACCGGCTTTTTCAATCTACGCAAAGCATTGTAATACTCAATTCCTTGAGTAAAGTCCACAGCTCCATCCTTGTCGTTGTGCAACATCAATAATGGCGTTTGTACATTTTTGACGTGATAAATAGGGCTATTGCGTTCATAGGCATCCCAATTCTCCCAAGGACCTCCTAAGAATCTGCCTTGAGAAGCTTCAAAGATGGACATATTTCCTCCTCCCGAATTCCAATAAATAAGGTCGTACATAGAAATCATGTTGGTCAGTGGAGCTCCTGCTGCTGCAGCTTTAAAGCGGTTGGTCTGGGTGATCAAGAAAGAAGTTTGATACCCTCCCCAACTATGACCATGGAGCCCCATCTTGGTGGGATCAATAACGCCCGTTTGGATGGCTGCATCTACTGCAGGAAGTACAGCCCATACAGCCGACATTCCTGGATCATCCATCTTATAGACAATGTCTGGCATCAGCACTGCATAGCCATTGCTGGTGTAAACTCCAGGATTCCAGCCTGTTCCACTGTAGGATGGATTGGACCAGTTGTGTAAACTTTGAGAAAGCTTTTCGTAATAATACACCACTGTTGGATAACTTTTACCCTCCACATAGCCTGCAGGGAGATACAAAGCTGCTTGCAGGGAATCTCCTTTGGTGGTCACGTAGTCAATTAATTTCACACCAGCTGACCAGGCAAAATTGCCTGCATCCGGGGCATTTTCAGTAACCTGCTTGGCATTGCTCAAAGTGGCATCCGAAAGGTACACTTGGGTGGGCTGATTAAACTTCTCTTTGGTGAAGGTAAATACTTGCCCCTTCTTGGCTTTGGCCAACCCTTGGATATTCGCATCTTCCCAAAGAAGTACCTTCAACCCTGATCCAAGGCCACTTTTAGTGGGGGAAAGCGTTCCAATTCCACTTTTCTTGGTTCGCTCCCCATAGAGACGAATGTAAACTGGCTTAGACAGGTCTATCCCCTTTTCCTCAGGATCCAGATTGATACGGTACTGGTAGCGAATACCTTGGGTTATACCATTTTGAGTAAGGTTGATTGGCACCTCTTTGGAGGACATTGGGATTTGCCAAATATCCCATCCATCCCGAATAAGTACATATCGGCTATCGCTACTCCAGCCTAGTGGATTGAAAAGTGGTTTGATCACATTGTGATCATCTTCCACATCGATTACTGAGACGGGGAGCTTTTCAGTTAGATTGGTATGGATTTGAGATGGGATGTCATAACTATAAAAATGTCCATCCTTTCCATAGAGCAACTTTTTTCCATCTGTTGATGGGCGAGGCATGGAAGCAAAAGAGGGCAAGTAAAAGTTTTCAAAAAGAAGGGATTTTTCACCAGTGGTTAAATCTACTAGGTAAAAATCCTGGTAATTCTGCCCATTCAAATTGATATCCAACTCGTATTTCTGTCGGTCTGAACCCAGGGCCGCGTGTTGATTGGGAAGAATAGTCAAATTACGCATGCTGCTATCTTGCAAGGAAAGGTGCTTTTTCGAAGCAACCGTATACATGGCCCAGAAACTTGCATTTTTATCCATGGATTCCATTACCTGCTGCCTTGACTGAAGGCGATCATCATTCCAATGCCAAATGGTCATTTCAGGCTTCTTGGCATCCAAAGCTTTCTTTTCAGGAGTGGTTCCTACCTTGAGTTTAGCAATCGCTTTTTGAAGATCGGAAACTGACTTAATCGTAGAATCTGCCTTGATTTTTTCAAGGGATGCTACTTCGGCCTGCTGAAGTGAATCTTTATTGAGCTCCTGGTTGACCTTGCCCTTCTCTACTGCTACCAGAGGATGGATGCCGTAGAAGATGCGTGTTAGGTCATCCGACCACATTGGACGTCTGTTGGGGCTGATGGTATAATTTGAATCAAACCCCAAACTATCTATTGCAGGATCGTAAAGGGTTACCTGAGGATTAGAGAGGTTTTTTACCCCGATGACAGCTCCTTTTTCTTGTTTGTATTTCTTATCTTTTTTGAATTTGAGCGCGGCAAATCCATCCCCCTTATCCGTCCAGTTGAGACTTTGGTAGCCGGCCTCATCCGAGTCCAGCACTTGGATGGAATTCGTGGAGAGCTGCAAAAGGTATAGGCCATTGCCCTGGGAGTGGGCCGCATCGACCGCGTAGGCGAGGTGACTTCCTTTTTTGTTTACAGCATGTTCTCGGACGTTACCCAGATTCTGGGACTTGCCTGTAGCGAGGTGATAAATCAGAAGGTCTGATCCTTTGGCTTCTCCGTTTCCTTCCTTAGGAAGGGCAATAATTAGGTGGCTGGCAGCTTCTCCATTAAAATAAAATCCACCAACTCCCTCAAAGGATTTTTTGTCTGTAGTCCCTAGCTTGATCAGGTGAATTTTTTCTTTAAGGGACTTGCCTTTGGCTTTTTCGTTGGCCTGTTTTTCGGAAAATTTGGGGTATTCCTTGAAGGCGATCCACTGGCTGTTGTCGCTAAATTCAAAGCTGGCAAAGGTAGCGGCACCTAAAGGAAAAATCTTTTTGCTTTCAGGATCTACTACCTTTTGGAGAATTAATTCTCCGTCAGTTTCGATACCTGTCAGCACATAAGCCATCCATTGCCCATCGGGAGATAGTTTAAAGCCGCTGTTAGGCATGGATTTCCAGGTTGCCACATCCTTCCAGGAGATGGGACGAGGTTCTTGGGTTTGTGCTTGGCTCAGTGTGGCGCAAGCCAATGCCAAAAAGAGGAGTAGGTGTTTTTTCATAGAGTGGAGTGCTTACCGATAGGAATATTATGAGATTTTCACAACAACGCAAAATAGAAAGCAACAACACACAGAAAAATAAAGGCGATCACTTGATCCCATTTTCTATTTCAAAAAAAAGAGAAGATTCAAAGAAGATAGGTGAAAAAGAGCCAAGGGAAGGCAGTGCTTACTTAAGCAGAAACCTACTTTTGATCTTTTGTCAAAAAATAAAGCAATGATCCAGGGCCTTGAAAAAAAACCACCACCCAAATCCAGCCCGTCTTTACTTGTCTCGGTTTTTTAAAGTTACTTTTTAGGATATCGAAAAGGGCGTAAATGATCGCTCCGATATTCAAAGTCAAAAGTAGTCCGATTAAAATTTCCATAAGTTTTCTTAGTTTTATTGCCAACAATGAATGATACAAGCAACTGCAATAGATACGGTACAAAGCCCTCCAAGATCAAGTAGATCACACAGTAATTTGCAATCTCCATCACCGTCACAAATTTCTATTGCAGTTTTATAACAATCTCCAGTACAGCTGGACATTCTTGCGTTATTTGAAATCCCTGGAAATTCTATAGAATAGAATTTCCCTGGACTTTCCTTTTTTGCATTGACTTTTAAAAGTGAAAATCCTTCTATTGTAAAATATTCAAGAGTAGCCGACTGCATCTCATTCTTAAACGTGCGTAACTCAAAAAACGGCTTAAATTTTCCCTCTTTATTTTTACTAATATTCAAAATCCCAATCTTAGAATTTTCAAGCCGAGTTGGAATCAAGTAAAGTACCTCATTTTCGTTTAATTCTATTTTTTTTAACAATTCGAAATTGAGTTTTGAGCTAAAGTCAGGATATGAGGATTGAAAAGAATCAAATTCAGAGGATTCTAAATATTCACCGAGTTCTGAATTGAAATTTTGATTCTCGGGTATTTCTAATACGTTTTCACAACTGGAAAAAAGAAGCACCACAAGAAAAAGGCCGTTGAAAGAGTTTATTTGACGATTCATTTGACTAAAAATTTAAAGTGAGTTTTCATTAAAAAATTGAAGCAGAAAACACCTCCTTTTCAATTAGATCAAGGAAAAGAATTACCGCATTTAGATTGAAATTAAACTGTTATCAATTATTCATAAATCTAATTTCAATCAAACCCACTGCAATTTCCTTGCAGTCAATCACTTTTATCAGAAAAAATATAGGAATTTTCTTCAGTTGAAAAGCCAATGCCAACTTCCAAAGTAAGACGTAAATCATCGATCACATTGTAAACCATCCGCTCTTTAATGCCCAGTTTTAATGCCAACTCTTTAGGACTTCCCGTCTTCCTTTTTTCAATCAGCTCAATCAAGAGCTTGTACCGTTCGTAAAACTTCATTCCTGTCATAGTAGCTTCTCAATTAAAAAATAGAACCTTATTAAATACCCCCTCCCAGCCGATTTTCACTAAAAAAGAAACCTGAAAATCGATCGTGAAGCAAAAAATATTTAAAAAATACAATAAATTAAATTTTTAATTTTATTTATATTATTTTAAAACTTTTTAGTTATTTTAAATAAATGTAAATTAATTCAAAATACAAAAATAATTGTTTCAAAAAAAGGCCTGTTAGCTCTAAAATCTGACAGGCCCTTAACTTTTAATTTTATTCCCCTACTTCTTCTGGTACACCACTTTTCCTCCTACCACAGTCATTTGCACCTTAGCTTGAAGAATTTCGTCTTCCGAGATTTCCATAATATTTTTATCATATACCGTGAAGTCAGCGGCTTTGCCCACCTCAATGGATCCTTTGAAATTTTCCTCAAACTCTGCAAAAGCACCATCCAAAGTATACGACTTCAGGGCCTGATCACGAGTCATTTTCTGGTCTCCCTCGTAGCCTCCTTCTGGTAGCCCTAGGAGGGTCTTGCGGGTGATGGAAGCATAAAAGGAAGGGAGTGGGTCTACGGGTTCCACTGGAGCATCGGTCCCGTTGGCAATTCGAGCTCCTGTTTTAAATAAACTCTGCCACACGTACGCCCCATCAATGATGCGCTTCTCACCTAGCCTTCCAATGGCCCAAGGGCGGTCGGAACTTAAGTGAATCGCCTGCATGGCGGCAATCACACCCAGCTTTCCAAATCGAGGAATATCGTCTGGATGCAGGTGCTGTGCATGTTCGATGCGGAAACGATGGTCTCTTGATTCTGGAAACTTGGCCAGTGCTGCCTCGTAACGATCTAAAATCTCCTGGTTTGCACGGTCGCCAATGGCATGCGAACAAACCTGAAACCCAAGTGGCAAGGCTTTCTCAGACACCTCTGTTACTACCGACATCGGCAAGGTCTCGTGGCCACGGTGGCCAGGCTTATCCGAATAGTCCTCCAACAACCAGGCTCCCCAAGGGCCTAATGCCCCATCGCAATTGAGTTTGATGGAGCGCACCGTCACCCAGTGATTGGGGTCGATCATCGGCCCTTTTTTGTACCAGGCTTCCAACAAATCAGGCTGTCTACCCGTCAGCATGATGTACATGCGCGCAGTCAGTTTGCCTTCTTTTTGAAATTTCTGCACCAAGTCGATTACCTCCTGTCCGGAACCTGCATCGTGAAAGGAAGTGATCCCCTTTTCTGCAAGTTCTTGCAGCGCTAGCGTCAAGGCCTCCTCATTTTTTTCTGGGGTAGTTTCAGGAATCAATTTGACCACTAGTGCTGAAGCACGCTCTACGAGCACTCCCGTAGGATTGCCTAGTTCATCCCGTAAGACCTCTCCGCCCTCCACTTCTTGAGTGGGTGTTTCGCTGCGCAAAGGGGTGATTCCCGCCAAATCCATTGCTTTTTGATTGACAAAAGAGGCATGCCCAGAGGCATGAGCAAGGTAAACGGGATTGTTGGGACTCACTGCACTAAGTGCATCGTGCGTTTGAAAGCCTTTCACTGTCTTCTCAGGCATTTTGAGCCACTTGTCCTGGTGCCATCCCCTCCCTGTGATCCAGTCTCCTGGCTTGGCATTCGCTGCTGCTTCCCCTACTTTTTGGATCAATTCCTCGTAGGTCTTCACCCCCATCAAGTCAATTTCTAGTTTGTTGTAGCCTATACCCATTAGGTGGGCATGCGATTCGATGATTCCTGGAGTCATCGTCTTTCCAGCTAGGTCTACCACCTCCGTGTCGCTGCCAACAAATTTTTGGATTTCTTCGGTAGTGCCCACAGCTAAAATGAGCCCATCCTTGACCGCAACAGCCTCTACTTTCGGATTGGCTTCGTCTACGGTGTAGACAATTCCATGGATATACACTTGGTCGGCATGGTCGGGACCAGCTTGGCAACTCCAAAGAAGGAGGCCTGCCAAAAAGAAAGGGAGAATCGTTTTCATGGGGTTGGTATTTGAATACCGAAACTAGCGGTTTTGAATTAGGTTGCCAAGCCATTGGAAAAATTCAAATTGTCCACAGACCATAGATAACGGACCAAAACTCATTAAATTGAACTTTAAACGCTATTTTCTTGTAAACAGAAACCCTTAATAAGTGGATGTCCTAAATGAAAAATCTGCGGTTTTTTCTGTTTCAATCCGAGTGAATAAAATCCATCAAATTCAGATCTACGACAGACCACGTTCCACGGCTTACTTTCTTGAACCAAAAGCCTTATTTTCCTGTGGAGACCTCTAAAAAAAGCGGGGGTCAAAAAGGAAAAAATCCGCGGAATTTTTCCCCATAAATCAACGTTTCCTACCTCACTAATATTTTTTGGACGGTAACCTGACCCTCCTCAGTTTGCATCTGCAAAAAATAGATGCCGGCTGCTAGATTTGGGATATCTACCAGCACCGCTCTCCTTGCAGGAAGGACAATTTCAGAAAGTAATACCTGACCAAGCGAAGAAACCATCCGACCAGTAGCTGGTAAACTAGAGACAACTTGGAAGGAACCGGAACTGGGGTTTGGAAAGGAGGTTACGCTAAATACTCCTGCTGCATCTCCATCTGTACTAGCTGCTCTGAGGTAGAGTAGCCCACCTCCACGGGTACCTAGGATCAAGTCGTCTTCCTCACCTAGACCTGACTTGACCACAGAAAGCCAGTTGAAACGACCCAGTCGCAGCGGTAAGTCCTGATTTTGAATTCGGACTAGCACCTCCTCCCGAATGGGGACATTCAGGAAGTCTCGTGTTCTGTAAACTCTGCCGGTTTGGTCCACCGAATACAAATCAGGGCGTTCTCCGCTACGTATCGTTACATTCAGATTGCGATTGGCAGGATTGTCTTGAAACCCTAAAAAATTGCTTGCCAATAGCCGAACCGATCGCGCAGTCAAATCCACCTCGTACTGGGTCAAACTACCATTTTGAGCAGCTACCAAGAGCTGATCCTTTCCTTGGTATCCATACAAGACCAACTGATCTCCAGTTCTCAAGGAGAGTCCCGATAGGGCAAATTCTTTCCAGGATGCTTCTTCGCGCCTGAGCAAAACAGGAGTTGGTACCCCAGTGCTACTGGTGCGTGTTCCTAGCACTAGCAGGTAATTTTCCTTAGAAACAGAGGTATGATCCAAAAGGGTCAAATCCAGGAGATTGAGTTCAGAAAGTCCCAGGTAATCTTCTTCAAGCATTTCCAGTTTCGTTCCAGTATAACCCATTCGGTAGGCTTGCCCCAGTACGTTGGTTCCTTTTTTTCCATTGGCTGTCACTAAGAGTTCTCCTGAAAAGGAAGTTCCACTAAAAAATGGACGTGTATTTTCCCCTAAATCCAGTATTTGATCCTGGAAGATGGGAAGCATTTTGCCGGTGCCCTTTTCTAATCGGACGATAGATTGAGCAAAATCAATTCCGAAAGGCGCAGCGATTTCGTTTGTATTCAAACTTACAATCAGAGATTCCTCCACAAACTGTCCTGCATGGAAGCGAGGAAACTCTGGTAAAGACCCGAATCCTGGGAGCTCCTTGGAAAAGGAGGTGAATTTCGGGTTGCTGCTATTGCCTACGTTGGGCAAAAAATAGAGAGAGGAGCATTCTTCCCGACCCAGGAGCAGGTCTGGGATGCCATCACCCGTAAAATCTCGATAAAGCAAACTATGTCCTCCCGCATGCTGCACTCGGGCTTCGTCAAAGGGAGTTGCGGGGTTGGCGAGCGATCTTCCGTCACAGGTCAACCCGAAACTAATCTGCCCACAACCGCAAAACTCAAAGCCTCCCCAATGCCGAACTGGAAAAGCAAAGCCATCGATATCCGGACTACCCTTGCGTTCGATGGAAGTATTTTGGTAGTATTCCAGGTAGTCCCCGACAGCAAAGTTGAAAAGAAGCAGGTCCAAATCCCCATCTCCATCCAAGTCTTGGAGGAGGGGCGTATCCAGATTGTTGGCAGGAATGTTATTGGCTCCCTCTAACCGGAGAAAATTTTGGGCCAAGGTCCAGGAAATCTGAATTCCCGAAGAGGTATTGCGGTAGGCTTTTACACCGAGTGCGGTAGACGTAAAGAGGTCCTTTTTTCCATCTCGATCAAAATCAGCCAAGATCAAAAAACCACTTACATCTGTAGGAAAAAAGTAACTGAGTTCGGGCCGGATGAGGAACTGCTCCCCCTTTTTCTCAAAAACCTGCAGCTGCCGCGAATTGATGTCCCAAACCACCCATTCCTCTTTTCCATCCCCAGTAAGGTCTAGCGTTTGTATCTGAGCAGCATTAATTCCTAACGAAAAGCCATTTGGCAGCACTTGCCCCCTTACTTGAATGGTTTTGCTGAGTTCCAATTCCTTCACCTGCTGCGCAAACAGGGGTGTAGCAATCCACAACAAAATTAGAATAAGAATTTTTCGCATGGTGAGGGGCGTATTCGTTTAAAATAAAACGGATAGCTGACTGCAAAGATGCTTCGATTGCGTTATTTTGTGACAAATTTTTAAAAAAAATGAACCTAGAATCGCTCTACTCCCTTTTTCTTAACAGCACTGGCGTAAGTACAGATACTCGGAAAATTAATCCTGGAAATCTTTTTTTTGCCTTAAAAGGGCCAAACTTTGATGCGAATACCTTCGCGCCAACGGCCTTGAAGATGGGTGCCTCAGCAGTCGTCGTGGATGACCCTGCCGTGGCTCCGCTTGGGGATTCCCGCTATTTTTTGTGCGAAGATACCTTAAGTACCTTGCAGCAGCTGTCCACTTACCACCGACGAAAATTTGATATCCCGGTCATTGGATTAACAGGTTCCAATGGAAAAACGACCTCCAAGGAACTTTTGCACAGCGTGCTAAAACAAAAATTCAACACCCTCGCCACCCAAGGCAACCTGAATAACCATATCGGCGTGCCCTTGACGCTACTTCGCTTGAACGAATTACACCAAATCGCCATCATTGAGATGGGGGCCAACAAGCAAGGAGATATTGAGGAGCTGTGCATTATCGCCGAACCTACCCACGGCTGCATCACCAATATTGGGAAGGCCCACTTGGAGGGGATGGGAGGGGATGGGGGAGTTTTGAAAACCAAAACAGAACTGTTCCAATTTTTAAAGACACACCAAGGAACCGTATTTATCAATACCCAGGACCCGAATTTGGCACCGCTGATTGCTCGATTTGAAAATCCAGTGTTGTATCCCGCTCCGGGTGATTTTTGTGCCGTTGAATTTCATGGGGCCGATCCCTTTGTAGCATTTTCAGTTCCTGGAGTTGCAGGCACGCAGGTCAGTTCGCTCGTGGGGGAATACAATTTTGGAAATATCGCCAATGCCTTGAGTATGGGCATCTACTTTGGGGTGCCGATGGCAGATGCCGTTCGAGGGATTTTGGAATACACCCCAGAAAATATGCGTTCGCAGCTCCTTGAAAAGCGCAGCAATGTGATTGTCTTGGATGCTTACAATGCCAACCCATCCAGCATGGAGGTAGCCATTCGCACCTTTGGAAAGATGACCGGGAAGAAGCACAAAATGATCATCTTAGGAGACATGTTTGAGTTGGGAGACTATGCTGAGGAGGAGCACCGTAAGTTGGGCGAGCTGGTGAATGAATTTGCTTTTGACAAGGTCTGCTTTACAGGAAAATTGATCGTGTCCGCACTAGAAACTGCCCCGTCGGCCTTGTATTTTCCAGACCCTTTTTCTTTCCGCAACTGGCTCCAAGACAGCAAGCTGGAGGACTACCTGATTTTGATCAAAGGAAGCCGAGGTATGAAGTTGGAAACGCTGGTTGAGTTTATTTGATGAGCAAAACTTTGGAGGTCTTCTGTACCTCAAAGGTCTACATGAGGGGCTGGTAAATATTAAACCTTCGCTGTTAAAAAACAGGAAAGATTGGCCCATTACTTAAAGTAATTTAAACTACAACTTCCATTTTGGAGTTATTGCCTTGACATCTGAATCGTATCCTTTTACCAATCCGACATGCGCCCCTACCTAGATTTCCTTTCCGCTTTGAGTGAAAACAACCACAAAGACTGGATGGATGCCAATAAGAAGTGGTACCTAGACACCAAGGCGACCCTCTTAGCCGACACAGAAGTACTCCTTAAAAGCATGGTAGAATTGGAGCCCAGCCTAGCTTCTTTCAAAGCAAAAGATTGCCTATTTCGACAAAATCGGGACGTACGCTTCTCTGCCAACAAAAACCCATACAAAACCAATTTTGGAGTCTACTTTTCCCCGGGTGGTAAGAAATCCCCAGGACCAGGTTACTACCTTCAAATTCAACCTGGAAATTCATTTTTAGCAGGAGGAATTTGGATGCCTGAGTCGGACACGCTCAAAAAAATCCGCAAAGAAATCGACTTCAATGGAGCCTATTTGGAGCAAATCGTGGAAAATCCTGGCTTTAAAAAATTATTTCCTACCCTCGAAGGAGAAAAACTCAAAACCTGCCCTCGGGATTACGAAGCTACCCACCCCTACATCGAATACCTCAAACTGAAAAGCTTTACAGTTTCCCATCCCATCTCTGACCAAGCGGTCCATGCAGGTGCATTTATTCATTTTGCTCAAGAAGGATTTGAACAAATGAAACCCTTAATTGACTTTCTAGGGCAAGCCCTAGAAGAGGTGGAAGATGGAGCTGGATTGCTGTAGTTCCTAACTAGGAAGTCTACAGAAACCTTCGCTACTCGAAAAAATCTCCCTAACTTTGTTTCATGATAGATTTCAAACAAATTCTTTCGGTTTCCCTTATCCTATTTTCTGTCATCGATATTCTGGGATCAATACCTATTATCATCAATTTACGAAAAAAAGTAGGGCATATTCAGTCTGGAAAAGCTACAATCGTTGCAGGTATCCTGATGGTCACCTTTCTATTGGTAGGAAAATCCATTTTGAATCTATTTGGGATTGACGTAGAAGATTTTGCCATCGCAGGAGCATTGATCATTTTTGCACTAGGAGCAGAGATGATTTTAGGAATAGAGCTCTTCAAACCCGACCCAGACGCGACTTCAAGTGCTTCTATCGTTCCTATAGCCTTTCCGCTAATCGCAGGAGCCGGCACTCTTACGACCATTTTGACCTTAAAAGCTGAGTTTGAGCAGATTAATATTGCCATTGGCATCCTACTCAACTTGATTTTTGTGTATGTCGTGCTAAAAAGTACCTCTTGGCTAGAGGAGAAACTTGGGAAAACAGGAGTAGATGTCTTACGTCGAATATTTGGAATCATCCTCTTATCTATCGCAGTAAAAATCTTCAAGACCAATGCATTTCCATTAGCTGGAGGATGAGCAAGTCAGGTTTCGTATTTTTTAATTTCTTTGTAGAATGATTGTCATTTTTACTGATGGAGCTGCCAAAGGCAACCCAGGTCCAGGTGGATATGGGGCTGTTTTAAAGTTTGCCCAGCACCGGAAGGAACTTTCGGAAGGATTTAGGTTGACGACTAATAACCGGATGGAACTGCTGGCTGTCATCCGTGCGCTACAAGAAATCAAAACCACCGAATACCCTGTTCAGGTCTATTCAGACAGCAAATACGTGGTGGACGCCATTGAAAAAGGCTGGCTTTGGTCTTGGCAGAAAAAGGGGTTTAAGGACAAAAAAAATCCAGACTTATGGCTTCGGTATATTCCTCTCCACCTCAAGTTTAAGCCCAAGTTCCATTGGTTAAAAGGGCATGCAGGACACGCCGAAAACGAGCGCTGTGACCAGCTTGCTGTTGCCGCAGCAGAAGGAAATAACCTCCAAGCCGATATAGGTTATGAGGAACAGCTCTTGTAATATATTTCTTACAAACGATCTATTGTCATCAAAGGAACATCCTTTCTGCCTACATCTTTCAGTGGCTGATGCGCTGCTTCCGGATATACCCACCCATCCTCAGTCAGTTCCCAGAGCAGTGGTGCCAAATTTTGCACGGCAGCTTTACAGCCCTGGACTATGGCGCCCATCTTGCCCGTTTGCTTAGAAAGTAGTGCCTCATTTTCAATCTCAAAGGGCCCTGTATATCCTTTCGCTCGAATAAATTCCACAAAAGCTCTCCAATCCATAGAATCTCCTAATCCAAAACCAGGCAGGGTAGCCTCGTAATGATGGCGATCCCAGGGATTTTTGCTAGACGTGATTCCCACTTTATCTGCCCATTCGGGCCGAATGGCTTGTACAGGATACATGTTGCCCCAGTAAGGGTCGGATACATTTCGCGTAGATTTAACATGGATTCTTCGTATTCGAGCGATATCGGTATGCCGTAATACCTCAAATGGACTGGTATGCTGCCATACATCATGGGAGGGGTCGTATATTTCTCCATGATTTTTCTCTGGCACGAGCTCGTACATGAGTTTGCGAGCAGCTAGTACACCAGACAGGTTGTTGAATGTTCCAGTAAATCCAGAACTTCTCCAGCCTTCCATGGGACAGTTTTCATAGACCACGGTTACTCCTAAACTAGCTGCATAACGGATAATCGGGCCAAATATTCGCTGGTATTCCAACAAGTTTTTCTCAAATCCTCCCTCCTGATTACCTAATTCATGGTTGTATCCCACAAAGGTTCCAACCGTAATGTCGTTTTCATCGCCTCCAAGCAAATAGGCAATACGAATCAAGCGGAGCAGGTGATTTTGATTGTGGAGCCGCTGAGCGGGATCTCCACCAATCAGGTTTTCAAAAGCTCCCAATGAGAGTCGAAGTTGGGCCTGATTAAACTTTTTTAGAAGCATTTGGGCTTCTACCGGACCAAAGTTCTGGTAATCCAAATGGGTAGCTACAAAGTCATTGCGTGTGCCATCCTTCCGAAAAACACAGAGATCCAAACCTTGAACGCCAATTTGCAGGGCTTTGTCGATCGTTTCCTCCAAACTAAGTTGATCAAAAGCGGAGGTCATGATCCAGATGGGATTTGCCATAGTAAAGAGATTTAAACGAAACATACGCAATCCCTTGGAAGGAAAAAAGTACCACTGATTTACTCCTAGCCCTCGGTTTCTGAATAGCGCTTCCTGAGGATGATTTTTTGTTTCTGTCGATCCCACAAGGCTTGTGCTAGATCTGAGGCAAGCAGCTCTGGTGGAGATTCAACAAGGGTTTTTTTGAGTAGATTTTCTGAAAAATCTATGCGGTAGCAAATTTGAAGCAGTCGTTCCAGGTTTTGGTCTAGGAGCTGCCGAATTGCTCGTGTAAGCAATAGTACCACCTGGGCTTCGTCAAAACCTTCCTGAGGCACTGGAAGTGGCAGCTCCTGGGCAACTAGCGCGTAAGTTTCTTCGGTTAAGGAGATCATGGCACCTAGTAAAAAAAGCCCCGTAGAAACGGGGCTGAAATTTAAGCTTCTTTATCGGTATCCGTACTTTCCTGAAACACTTCGGGACAATTCTTGTGAATGAGCAAGTACCAAGCATTGAGTTTTTTGATGTCGGACACATACACGCGATCCTGATCAAATTCTGGTAATACAGATTTTAAAAATGCACGTAACTCAGAATCTGAGGCAGTGGCATCTACTCCTGTATCTCCTTGGTAGGTAGCTTCGATTTTTTTCATGACCGACTCCAAAGGTTCTGCGCCTTCTTCAGTGAGCGTGTAAATAGATATATCACTCAGTACGGATACCCGCATAGACATGCCGGCTACCAACTTGGACTTTTTCTCATCTAATGCTTCCAAAATCACTCCTGAACGAGTAGGTTTAATGATTTTATACAATCCTGGCTTTCCAGCTACGGATGCAATGTCTTTAAAATTCATAGGGAACTAATTCTTTCGGAAACAAATATAAATGATTCTATCGAGTTCAACGCTGGGATTCATATTCAGCGACCAGCTCAGTGATGTATTGGACCACTGCTTCCTTCCCTTGTCCCTTCTCAGCAGAGGTGACAAAGTAATCTGGAGTATCTCCAAAAATCTCGACAAGCTTGTTCAAAAAGGTTTTGACGTTGCGATCAGTTTGGGTTTTGGATTGTTTGTCTGCTTTTGTGAAAGCGACTATAAAAGGAACATCCTCCTCCCCACACCAATTCAGAAATTCCAAATCGATGGTTTGGGGTTCCAAGCGGCTATCAATCAAGACAAAAACTCCACAAAGATTTGAACGCGTGGTCAGGTATTCACTAATCATTTTCTCCCACTTTACCTTTTTATCCTTGCTGACTTTTGCAAATCCATAGCCCGGCAAATCCACTAAAAACCAACGATCATCAATGGTGAAGTGATTGATGAGCTGCGTTTTCCCCGGCTTTTGGGAGGTTTTTGCTAGTTCCTTCACCCCAGTGAGCATATTGATCAAAGAACTCTTTCCTACATTGGATCTTCCGATAAAGGCAATCTCTGCTCGATCGGGTTTGGGGCATTTGGAAAGGTCACTGTTGCTAATTAAAAAAGTGGCTTTACGCATCATGTTTTATTTCTTGACAACAAAAATAGGGGTTTATTTTGGAAGCATCTTGGCCAAAGGCCTACAACAATTTTCTATTCCTCGGGTTTGTATCGTAATATTGCCCCAATAAAGTAAAATTCACATGTCCGTCGTTCCCTACAAAGATAAGCAAGACCCAAAAAAAGCACAGGTTGCTGAAATGTTTAACAGCATCAGCCCCAAATACGATTTATTGAATCATGTGCTGAGCCTGGGAATTGATATTATTTGGAGAAAAAAAGCGGTTCGTCAGCTGCAGAAAGATGCCCCCAAATTGATTTTAGATATTGCAACAGGGACAGGTGATTTTGCCATCGAAGCATTGGCCTTGCATCCAGATAAGATCATCGGAGTGGATATTTCGGAGGGCATGCTTTCTGAAGGTCGCAAAAAAATGGTCAAGCGAGGCTATCAAGATAAAATCGACATGCTCTTGGGAGATTCTGAAGGGCTCCAGTTTGAAGACAATAAATTCGATGCAGTCATCGTTTCTTTTGGTGTTCGGAACTTTGAAAATCTGGAAAAAGGATTAGCAGACATGTATCGTGTCCTAAAGCCAGGAGGAAAGACTGTCATTCTTGAATTTAGCAAGCCCAAGGCATTTCCTATGAAGCAAGCCTATGGGTTCTATTCAAACGTAATTCTTCCACAAATAGGGAAAATTGTATCCAAAGACAATTCTGCCTATACTTACCTTCCAGAATCCGTAGCAGCTTTTCCAGATGGAGAAGATTTTCTATCAGTGTTAAAAAAAGTAGGCTTCAAAAACACCCTATGCAAACCACTCACTTTTGGCATCAGCTCCATTTACGTAGGGCAAAAGTAGTTGTACTCCCCCTACTGCTACTGTGTGTGGTCGCCACTAGTCATGCGCAAGGATATTTTGGATTGACTAACAATTCAGGGTCGGATGATAAGCTTACCTCCTATGGTTTTTTTCTTGGCGCCCATACAGCTAGCTACCAACTTCGGTATTCTCCTGAATTTCTAGATCCAGCCCAGACTACCAATTCGACTATTCATTCGCTTTTTCCAAAATTTACCCCTGGATTTTCCCTGGGATTTATAGGTATTTTTCGTTTTCACGATCAGGTAAACTTAATTTTCACCCCAAAAATCGGGTTTTACGAATATAAAGTAGATGTGAATTACTTTGATGGATCCGCAACAGCCGTCCTAAACAACGACCCTGCAACTTCCTTACCCAACTTAGGATACCGAACAGAAGAATTGGTCAATGAGGCTACTTTGGTTGAGCTTCCCGTCGTATTCAAGTATCGATCCATGCGATTCAACAACACGCGTATGTTTTTTGTGGCAGGCGGGAGTTACCTATTTAACTCCAAAGCGCGTGAAGAAATTAATTTAGACCCTATTGTCACTGCCAGCAGAGACTTTACTGTCGAAGCAGGAATGGGATTTGAGATTTATTTCAAGTACTTCAAGTTTGCTCCTGAGATACGGTTCTCACACGGCATTAACAACCTTTATATCGCTTCCGAAACTACTCCTGATATCAACAATGCCATTTCCTCCCTACGCCGAAAGGGAATTAGCATTTTGCTCAATTTTCAATAGCTTTTTAAGCAATGATCGACGGTTCAAAGTCCATCAGAGATTAAAATTTCCTAGCACTTTTGCTTTTTCCACGCCATTTTGATTGAATCCCAAATTGTTGTTGTCTGTAGACGAAGGACTGCTGACATCTAATTTTTTTATTCTACTGCGGATTTGTCTATTTTGATACCATGAAGCCGAGCACCAAAACCGAAATCCTTGCAGGAGTCAGCACCTTTTTAGCCTGTTTTTACATTATTATCGTCAATCCTGCGATCCTTTCGGTTACAGGGATGCCCTTTTCTGCTGTAGTTACAGCCACGGTTTTGGTATCATCCTTTGGCAGCTTGATGATGGGAATCTATGCCAAAAACCCCATCGTAGTAGCCCCAGGCATGGGGATCAATGCCTTTTTTGCCTATACCGCTGTGTTGGGTTTTGGCCTGACGATTGAAGAAGCCTTGGGAGCAGTATTTTGGTCTGGGGTTTTATTTTTGCTCCTCTCCTTATTCAATGCCCGAGAAAAAATAATTCGAGTGATTCCCAGTTCCCTTCGTCATGCCGTCTCGGCAGGCATTGGATTATTCATCTGTTTTATCGGCTTTCAAAATGCCCATTTTATTGTTGCCAATCCTGCCACTTTAGTGAGTATGTCCTCCTTCAAGGACCCCGCCACGCTCACTTTTCTTGCGGGACTGCTCTTCACAGGGGTATTGACCATACGAAAAGTTCCCGGAGCCCTTCTTTTTGGAATCGCTTTTACCACCTTGCTCGCTTGGCCTATTGGCCGCTGGTGGGGAGATACCACAGAGGCTTCTAGCGGAGTAGCGACATTAGTCAACTATACCGGAATTTTCGCTTGGCCAGACTTTAGTTTGGTAGGAAAAGCTGACCTTATCGGCTCCTTGCGCTATAGCTACCTGCCAGTGATTTTTGTATTTACCTTCACCCTATTGTTTGATGGGATTAGTACCTTCGTCGGCTTGGCAGAGGCATCTGGACTCAAAGATGCGGAGGGTAATCCCCAAAATATGCAAAAATCCTTGTTTACGGATTCCTTAGCGACACTTGTGGCAGGCTTGGTAGGCAGTAGCTCGGGCACCGCCTACATCGAGTCAGCAGTGGGAATCTCCGCAGGCGGTAGAACAGGTCTCACCGCCATTACAGCAGGGCTTCTATTTATTCCTTTCTTATTTTTCTCTCCACTCCTATCCATTATTCCGTCCATTGCAAGTTCCATCGCCTTAGTGTTGGTAGGTTCCTTTATGGTCTTACCCCTCACCCAAATAAATTGGAAAGATCCCGAAGAAGCCCTTCCCTCTTTTTTAACCCTTGTCCTCATCCCCTTTACCTATAGTTTGTCCATCGGCATTTCTTTTGGGTTTATCTCCTACACCTTTTTAAAGTTTGGTGCAGGAAAAAGAAAAGAAATCCACCCCATTTTAATTTGGATTAGCCTACTTTCGATTTTCTTTTTAGCCTTATGAAATCACTTTCTTTTGTCCTTCTTTTCCTATCACTTTCACTAGACGCTGCGGCACAACGCACAGCGATTTTGGGAGCTCTGGATCAGGAAATCGCTATTTTATTGGATTCCTTAAAAGAAAAAAAAGAAGTACAGTATGGGGAGCTCACCTTCTATACGGGCAACTTAAAAGGGCAAGCCGTGGTGATCGCAAAATCAGGAGTAGGCAAAGTAAATGCGGCATACAGCACCGCGATACTTCTGAATCACTTTACCCCAAAGCAACTCATCTTCACAGGTGTAGCTGGAGGATTGCACCCTGAATCCTTGCCAGGAGACGTGGTCATCGGGACTAAGCTGGTACAAACGGATTTCGGACAGATCGACTCCCTTGGATTTAAAGTCTCCCCATTTCGCAAACTTTCGGGGGGGCGCTATGAAGACCTCTACATCCATTCCGATTCGGCATTGGTTCAACAAGCCGAAGCAGCTGCCAAAAACGTTACATTTATTCCAATTTCCAATCGACCACCGCGAATATTTTCTGGTATAATTGCAACAGCGGATGTGTTTGTGAGTAATCCTACCACTGCAGCACAATTGTATACCGACTACCAGGCACTTGCCACTGAAATGGAAGGAGCAGCTGTAGCACATCTTTGTAGAACCTTGGGTGTGCCCTTTATAGTCCTACGCAGCTGCAGTGACAATGCCAATCAGGTGGCCCGAGTGAACTTCAATCTGTTTGTACGCCCTGCTGCCATCAACTCCGCAGGCATTGTATTACACTTGCTCCAAGCCATGAATTAAACGACCTCGAATTTAATTTTACCCAAACAAATGAAAAATATCGCCCTGTAATTTCCCCACTTGTCAAAATAAGTAGCGAAAATGCCTCATTATAGTTTAGGTTAGTTGGAAATTGCAACAACTAGGGTCGTTCCTTAAACTATTGTACCAGTGCGGGGTCTAACCTTAAAGCCAAATTCCAAGCCTATGAAATCATTATGTCTTAGCTTTTTCTTTTTTGTGGCATTTTTTGTTTCACTGCCTGATCTAGTAGCTCAACAAAAAGGGAAACTAAGAGGAACCGTTCTTGAAAGCGGAAAGTCCAGTCCCCTTCCTTTTGCCACCGTGGGAGTATACACCCAAAAAGACAGCCTAGTGGGCGGAGGGATTGCAGATGAGAAAGGAGATTTTGAGGTAGATTTACCTTTGGGTACTTTTTATACTTCGGTGGAGTTTATGGGATTTAAAGCCCTCAAATCGGATGTGTTTACCTTAACCGCAAAACAAAACACACTGAATCTAGGTACAATTTCCCTCCAATCGAGCACCGCAGATCTGGATGAGGTGGTCGTACAAGGAGAGAAAACCTTGATGGAACTGTCCTTAGATAAGCGGGTATTCAATGTAGGTAAAGACCTAGCAAATGCCGGAGGAAATGCTTCTGACATCCTCATGAACCTTCCCTCTGTAGCAGTAGATTCGGAAGGAAATGTTCGGTTAAGAGGCTCGGCCAATGTACGCATCCTCATCGACGGCAAGCCTTCTGGATTGGTAAGCTTTAAGGGTAGTAGCGGCCTTCGGCAGTTGCCTGCCAACTTGGTAGAACGGGTAGAAGTGATCACAAACCCTTCAGCACGGTACGAAGCGGAGGGAATGGCTGGAGTCATCAATATCATCCTTAAAAAGGATGAGAAACAGGGATTTAATGGTTCGGGAGAAGTAATCGCCGGGTCACCATTAAATCTTGGAGTTACCGCTAATTTAAATTATCGAAAAAATCGAATCAATTGGTTCGTCAATTACGGGATTGCAAAGAGAAATAGTCCAGGACGTAGGGAATTGTACCAGGAAGTATACCAGCCCGATGGCAGCACCCTACTTCTCCAACAAAACGCCACTAGCCTTGTAAATAGCCTAAATAATAGCCTGAGGGCTGGATTAGATTATTTTTTTAGTGAGCAAAGCATTCTTACGGCCTCTTATGTTTGGCGAAGAAGTGACGCTCATCGAATTACTGACATCCGTTACCAAGATTATTTCAATACATTGGACAATTACTTGGGCTATTCATTACGGAGGCAAGATGAAACCGAGGATGAGCCCAACAAAGAAGCGATATTAAATTTCAAAAAAAGATTTGAACGAAAAGGGCATGAGCTAAATGCCTCCTTTACCTACCTTAATTATTGGGAGCGATCCGACCAGCTCTTCACAGAAAACTCTTTTTCAATTGCAGGCAAAGCTTTACCCAATAGGGCTCTAACCCAAACTTCTTTAAATGATGAATATGAAAACCAATACCTACTTCAAGTAGATTACACGCAACCATTTGGAAGTAAAGGCAAGCTCGAAACAGGTGTCCGAACTAGCTTTCGAGAAATGGAAAACGATTACTTAGTCCAAGAACTGCAAGAGTCGGGAGGCTACCAAACCGTGAATGGACTAGATAACGTTTTTCTTTATGATGAAAACATCTTGGCTACCTATGCAATCCTTGGAAATGAGAAAGATAAATGGAGCTACCAGGCTGGGGTAAGGGCTGAGTATACTGCCATCGAAACCCAGCTTGTAGAAACGAGGGAGTCTAACCCTAGAAACTATGCTAACCTCTTTCCCAGTGGACACCTAAATTTTAAGGCCAATGCAAAAAACGCCTTGCAACTGAGCTACAGTCGACGCATTCGCCGCCCAGTATACAATGACTTAAGCCCTTATGTTACATTTTCTGATCAGCGCAACTTTTTTTCTGGCAATCCAAACCTAGATCCAGAGTTTACTGATTCGTATGAGCTAGGTCATATTCTCTATGGAGAAAAAAGCACCTTATTTTCAACGATCTATTACAGAAACACGAAGGAAAAGATCCAACGCATCCGTACGGTAGGTGAAAATGGTTTCTCTGTCACGGCCCCCTACAACTTGGTTGGGGAGGAATCTTATGGACTGGAATTTAGTGGGGACTATGTGGCTACCCCCTGGTGGAAGCTAGACTTCAATGCAAATTTCTTTTTTGCTCAGGTAGATGGAAGTAACCTCAACCAAAATTTTCAAGCGACCACTACCTCCATGCTCTTTCGCCAAAGTTCCCGAATTTCCCTTCCAAAAAACTGGGATTTTCAATTACGAGGTAATTTTGAAGCTAGGAGGAGAATTGCTCAAGGTATCCAAAAGGGTATATTTTTCCTAGACCTTTCCGCAAGCAAAAAGATTTTAAACCAAAGAGGAACTTTGATTCTAACCGTTTCTGACCTCCTTAATTCCAGAATCAATCGAGACCTCACCGAAGGAGATAATTTCTTTACCGAGAGTGAGTCACAAATGGTTCAACGCCAAATGAATCTCACATTTAATTACCGAATCAAACCGTAAACTTCTGTCAAATTTTAGTACCCATGCGTTTTTTTATTCTCCTTTTCTATTTTTTACTAGTTTTAACCGCTCCAGTAGTAGCACAAAAAATCAATGGAAATTACCGACTTAACATCCAAAAAGCGAGTAGTCCAATTTCTATCGACGGGCTAATGGATGAACAGGCTTGGCAAGAGGCAGCTGTAGCTAGTAACTTTTTTATGATCACCCCGATGGATACGAGTTTCTCCAAGGTGAAGACTGAGGTACGGATGAGTTACGATGAGGAGCAGCTCTACATTTATGTGATCAACTACCATGCGAGTGAGGGCCCCTACATGGTGGAATCCCTTCGACGGGATTTCAGTTTCGGGAAGAATGACAACTTCATTTTCTTTATGGACCCCTTTGACGACCTCACCAACGGGTTCTCTTTTGGTGCGAATGCAGCTGGCGCCCAATGGGATGGGCAGATGTCCAACGGTACTACTCTAGACTTGAGCTGGGATAACAAGTGGGTATCGAAAGTCAAGAATTATTCCGATCGTTGGGTTTTTGAGGCAGCAATTCCCTTCAAATCCATTCGCTACAAGAAAGGCATACGAGAGTGGGGCATCAACTTTTCGCGCCTTGACCTCAAAACAACTGAAAAATCTGGCTGGGCTCCAGTACCGCGACAATTTCCTTCTTCCACACTTGCCTATACAGGCACCTTGGTCTGGGACACTCCTCCACCTGATCCAGGAGCAAATATTTCCCTTATCCCCTACTCGCTGGGAGGCTTTAGCAAAAATGGAGAATCAGGGGAAAAGGCGAATTACAAACGTGAAATTGGTTTGGACGCCAAGGTTTCGCTTACCTCTTCACTAAATTTGGATTTAACGGTAAATCCTGACTTCTCTCAGGTGGAAGTAGATCGGCAGGTGACCAATCTCGATCGATTTGAATTGTTTTTTCCCGAGCGTAGACAGTTTTTCTTAGAAAATGGGGACCTATTTGGAAGTTATGGCTACAGTACACTACGGCCTTTTTTCTCCCGTAGAATTGGACTCAATGCCCCCATTGAATTTGGTGCAAGACTGAGTGGGAAGCTAAACAAGGATTGGCGCATTGGAGCCCTCAACATGCAGACAGGAGCCGTGGAAGAAACAGGACTACCTGCACAAAACTTCTCAGTGGTATCCTTGCAGCGGCAGGTGGGAGCAAGATCTACTATTGGCGCATTGGTAGTCAATAAGCAATCCCTAAATTACGACCCCTCCTTAACCCCCGAAAATCAAACCCGCTACACGGAATTCAATCGAAATTTGGGCTTAGAATACAATCTTGCTTCT
>Ga0181601_10000725_pt1 | contig 27308 bp, 24 predicted proteins | sample 041ome_8_FD_133020 | JGI IMG/M metagenome (GOLD analysis project Ga0181601, IMG submission 133020) | Coastal salt marsh microbial communities from the Groves Creek Marsh, Skidaway Island, Georgia - 041407BS metaG (megahit assembly) | ecosystem: Environmental > Aquatic > Marine > Intertidal zone... | reverse complement strand
TGTGTTACAACATCATATATTCGGACGAATTTTGCCGCGTTGTTAAATCATCGTTTTACGCTTGCATATAGGCGCCTAGTGCAGTTGAAAAAACCAGGGCCGCTCGCTTCATACCGTTTTCTTTCTTCCTATCATTGCAAATGCTGATCCCACATCAGCACAAGCTTGGTTAAATGCAATGCAGTCAACATTCTGCGCGTTTGAGTAAAACATATATTTAGCGAGTTGGACCAAATTGTGGCTCAAATTAGATGAATTACGAGTTTAATATGTTGACTTAAGCCGCGATTCATATGTGTCGCAGAAAGTTATATGGATATACAAAAAATCTGTTAGCGTCGTGACATAAACGCCAACCTTTCAAACAGTTGCACGTCCTGTTCGTTCTTTAAAAGTGCACCATGCAACTTGGGCAGAAGGTTTCCTGTATCCGTTTTTAGGTCCTCGGACGACAGATCCTCTGCCAACAACAGTTTAAGCCAATCCAAGACTTCGGATGTTGAAGGTTTCTTTTTCAAACCCTGTTGTTCGCGGATTTCATAAAATTGCGTCAGCGCCGTGGTCAGCAACTGTTCCTTGATATCGGGATAGTGCACTTTCACGATCTGGCGCATGGTGTCCTGATCTGGGAAAGAAATGTAGTGGAAAAAGCAGCGGCGCAAAAATGCGTCTGGCAATTCCTTTTCATTGTTGGATGTGATGATTACCACAGGGCGATTTTTGGCGGCGACCGTTTCACCCGTTTCATATACGTAAAAGGCCATCTTATCCAATTCCTGTAACAGATCGTTTGGGAATTCAATGTCGGCTTTATCAATTTCATCAATCAGCAGAACCACCTTACGGTCCGCCTCAAATGCAGTCCATAGTTTGCCTTTTCGGATATAGTTTCCCACATCGCGCACACGCTCATCACCCAGTTGACTGTCGCGCAAACGTGACACAGCATCGTATTCATAAAGGCCCTGTTGTGCCTTGGTCGTGGATTTGATGTTCCATTCAATCAGTTCCAGACCAAGTGCGCTTGCCACCTGTTTGGCAAGTTCGGTTTTACCTGTTCCAGGCTCGCCCTTGATCAATAGGGGGCGTTCCAACAAAACGGCCGCATTAACAGCAACGGTTAAATCTTCTGTTGCGACGTAGTCTTGGGTGCCTTTGAATTTCATAATCTGTCCTCAATTTGTTTGCGCGCACTCTAACGAATGCTTTTTATTGCTGCAATCATCTGATTGTGTAGTGACATCTCCCTAAAGTTGGACTATCTGCTAGCCACGGTAGGCATACCGGAAAAAAGTTGGAGGACAACTGCATGTCAGATGTTGACCTACATGGGGGGGCAGAAATGAAACAAGATAACTTTCTTCCTGACGAGTATACGCCAGCAGAAGATGAACCATTTATGAACGACCGCCAGTTGGAATATTTCCGTCGCAAATTGATTGCGTGGAAAAATGACCTTTTGGACGATAGCAAAGATACGATCGAGGGATTGCAAGGAAACGCGCGTAACATCCCCGATATGGCAGACCGCGCAAGCGAGGAAACTGATCGCGCACTGGAATTGCGCACACGTGACCGTCAGCGCAAATTAGCGTCAAAAATTGACGCAGCGATCCGCCGTATCGACGAAGGTGAATATGGATATTGTGAAGTCACAGGGGATCCAATTTCGCTAAAACGATTGGACGCGCGCCCGATCGCGACCATGACGCTTGAGGCGCAAGAACGCCACGAACGTCGCGAAAAGGTGCACCGTGACGATTGATCTAAAAGGCCCCGTTAACCGCAGGGCCTTTTTGTTTGTGCATGACACATGATGCTCATATCGCAATTGTGGGGGCTGGTATTGGTGGCCTAACAGCGGCGCTGTGCTTTCGTCATTTGGGTTACCTTGTTGATGTCTTTGAACAATCACCTGAATTAAAAGAAGTCGGCGCGGGCATTCAAATCAGTCCGAATGCCCTACGCGTGTTTGAAAAGCTGGGGCTGGATCAAAGGCTAAAGGAACATGGGCTGCAGGCGCAGGCGATCCAACTGATGAACCATGCGCCATCGCGTGCTGTGGCACGCCTTGATTTGGCTAAATCGCGCGCGCAGGGGGGCTATTTCCTGTTTCACCGCGCCGATCTGCTGACGTTCCTTGTGGATGCGTGCTTAGATGTGGGTGTTCATATTCACTTGGGAGAGTCTTTTGATGGCCCAACATCCCTGCAGCAGCACAATTTTGATCTTATTGTTGGCGCGGATGGCTTGCATTCGAATTTTCGCAAACTTCTCAACCCGCAAAGTTGCGCATTTTTCACAGGGCAAATTGCCTGGCGCAGTGTGGTTGAAAATGTGATTTCCCAACCATCCGAGGCCTGCATTCATATGGGTCCCCACCGCCACATCGTTACATATCCCATCCGTGGGGGGCGGGATTTGAATGTGGTCTGTATCAAAGAGCAAACCGATTGGAACGATGAAGGATGGAATCATCTAGTTGATCCCGACGTCCTGAAGCAGGAATTTGGCGATTTCACCGGCCTGTTGCCTGTTTTCGATCGGGTGCAAACCCTGCACAAATGGGGATTATTTCGTCATCCTGTCGCAAAAACCTGGACTGAGGACAATGTTGTAATTTTGGGGGATGCGGCGCATCCAACCTTACCGTTTTTGGCGCAAGGCGCTGTTATGGCGATTGAAGATGCTTGGGTTTTGGCGGCCTGCTTCTACCGCGATGGGGTAAGTGGATTAAAGGCCTATCAATCGATCCGTATGCCGAGGGTTACGAGGGTTTTGGCGACCGCAAATTCAAATGCATGGAAATATCATTTGGCAAATCCAATTGTGCGCAGTTTGGCGCAAACTGTATTGAGCGCAGGATCACGTATTACTCCCGCGCGATTAGTCCGTCAGTTTGATTGGATTTACGCCCATGATGTGACGCAGGATGTGAATTAGGTGTCTAATTCCAGCCAAACGGGCACGTGATCGGATGGTTTTTCGCGACCGCGGAGTTCGCTATCTATGTAACATTGCACCATCATATCTGCGCAAGCGGGCGACATCAAAAAATGGTCGATGCGAATGCCATCATTTCGATCCCATGCACCTGCTTGATAATCCCAGAAACTATAGTGTGCTGGCCCTGATGTTTGGGCGCGAAATGCCTCGGTAAAGCCTAGGTTTAGGACTTTGCGCCACGCTGACAGAGATTCTGGGCGAAACAGGGCATCTTCACGCCATGCGTCTGGTCGTGCGGCATCTTCGGCTTGGGGGATGATGTTGTAGTCGCCTGCCATGAATGCGGGCATTTCATCTGCCATCAAGGCCTGTGCACGCTGATACAGGCGTTCCATCCACGCCAATTTATAATCGAATTTTGGACCAGGCGCGGGATTCCCATTCGGTAGATAAAGGCCACACATCCGAATGGCGGTTTTGCCGACCACTGTCGCCTCGATCCAGCGGGCTTCTTCATCACTGTCGTCGCCTGGCAATCCACGCACCACATCCTCAAGCTGATATTTTGACAGAAGCGCAACTCCGTTAAAGGATTTTTGACCGTGTGTTTCCACATTGTATCCCCGTTCCTCAAACAACGCGCGCGGGAAATTTTCGTCAACTGATTTGATCTCTTGTAAAATCGCAACATCGGGTTTGGTTTCATCTAACCAACGACACAGTGTTTCTGCGCGTGCCTTTATCCCGTTGATGTTAAACGTTGCAATTTTCATTATGATCCAATCGTTTTTTTATCTGTATCAATGTTTTTCATAGGCGTGACAAGTGCGAAGCCCACTCTGAACAGTCCGCTGGGCTGCGCAAATTGTAACAAGTAGAGGCAGATTAAAGAGAAAAGCTTGTCCCGCAGCCACACGAACTGGATGCATTCGGGTTTTCAACAACGAACCTTGCGCCAATCAATTCGTCACTAAAGTCGATCACAGCGTTCTGCAAAAAGGGCAGGCTGGCCGCATCTACGAACACTTTTTGTCCTTTTCCTTCCAACACCAAATCATCTGGGTCCTGACGGTCTAGGCGGATATCATATTGAAATCCGCTGCATCCGCCGCCTTCCACAGCGACGCGCAGGCCCTGACCTGATCCTGCAGGATCAATTTCAACCAAACGTTCAAAGGCGCGTTCGCTCACTTTTGGTGGCAACTGCATGATGGTCTCCAAAGGGTTATATATCGATTACATTGTTGATATATAAGCACAGAAAAGCATTAGAACAAGAAAGGCAGCGCAGATGCAGGCAATTTTTGCGGCCGATCCAGCAGGAACAAAGGGACGCTTGTTCCCAGAAGAGGAAAGCGCCCATCGCACGCCCTTTCATCGGGATCGCGATAGGATCATCCATTCCTCTGCCTTTCGTCGGTTGAAACACAAAACCCAGGTGTTCGTGGAACACGAAGGGGATTATTTTCGTACGCGTCTGACCCATTCGATCGAGGTAGCCCAAGTTGCGCGCACATTGGCGAATGCATTGGGATTGAACCAAGAATTGGCTGAGGCCGTGGCATTGGCCCATGATCTGGGCCATACTCCCTTTGGGCACACGGGCGAAGACGTCATGGATGAATTGATGCAACCCTATGGCGGGTTTGATCATAACGCGCAGGCGCTGAAAATTGTCACATCGCTGGAACGCTCATATGCGGAATTTGATGGGTTGAACCTGACCTGGGAAACGCTTGAAGGGATTGCAAAACACAATGGCCCTGTCGATGAACCACTGCCCTATGCACTGGCGGAGTATAACGCGGAGCATGACCTTGAACTCAACACCCATGCCTGCGCAGAGGCGCAGGTGGCCGCATTGGCCGATGATATCGCGTATAACAACCATGATTTGCACGATGGTTTGCGCGCTGGGCTATTTAAAGACGATGAGGTTGCCGCGCTGCCCTTGGTCGGGCCCTGTTTTACTGAGGTAGACAAAAAATACCCCGATCTGGATCTGCGCCGCCGCCGGAATGAGGCCTTGCGTCGTTTCTTTGGAGTCATGGTCGAGGATGTGTTGCGTGTGACGCACGACAATCTTGTGAACCTTGATCCGCAATCGGCCCATGATATTCGCATAGCAGGGCGCCCAATGGCGCAGTTTTCAACTGAACTTTGGGCTGAGTTGAAACAGGTGCGCGAATTCCTGTTCACGCGCATGTACCGCGCCCCAAGTGTTGTTGCCATGCGGAAAGATGTCAGCGCCAAGGTGCGGGTATTGTTCCCACATTTCATGGAAAAACCCTATTTATTGCCCCGAGAGTGGCAGGTCGAATTTGCCCATTCCCCCGATGAACAAAACATTGCAAGGGTCGTGTGTGATTATATTGCGGGTATGACGGATCGCTTTGCCTTGCAGCAATATGAACAGCTGTTAAACTCTTAAGAATGCAAGAGAAAGGGATGCGATTGTGGTGGTAGGGAATTTGGCCGTTGCTTCAGTCATGCAACTCGCAAAGATTGGCGAATGGGCGCGACGCGGATCAGCGGTGGATATCCGCAATAGCGTTTTCGCCAAGACAGGCCAGAGACGGTGATAATCACAACATTTGACGAAAAATCGTGGCTTGAACTTTCGCCAGACCTGGAAAAGCTAATAAGTGCCGATGGGATGCGTAACTTGCATTTTTCATCGCCCTAACCGCCGAACCAGACAGGTAGGGCGCGCCAAAGGACACAATCCTTCATTGACCTTGGGCCACGGCGTGATAAACCGCCCCCGAGACAAAGGATAGCTGTTATGAACCTGTTTTCTGATATTCGCGCATTGGTGATTGAGTGCCTAAATGCCATGGTGGCGGCAGGGGATCTGCCTGAAGGGTTGGATTTTAAAGATGTCACCGTGGAACCCCCACGTGATGCATTACATGGGGACATGGCCACAAACGCAGCAATGGTTTTGGCAAAACCCGCCAAGTTGAAACCACGTGATATCGCGGAAAAATTGGTAACACATCTGTCACGCGACGCACGCGTGACCGTGGCCGAGGTTGCGGGACCTGGATTTTTGAACATGCACTTAGGCACGGACACATGGCAACGTGTTGTTTCAACAGTTCTTGCCAACCCACAAACCTATGGTCGGTCGGAAATGGGGCATGGACAGCGCGTGAACGTGGAATACGTATCAGCCAACCCAACAGGACCACTGCATGTGGGCCATACCCGTGGTGCGGTTTTTGGCGATGCTTTGGCCAGCTTGTTGGATTACGCAGGTTATGATGTTACACGCGAATATTACATCAATGACGGCGGCGCACAGGTCGATGTTTTGGCGCGCTCTGTCTATCTACGCTATCTCGAGGCGCATGGTCACGACGTCGCGTTTGAGGATGGCACATACCCAGGTGATTACCTGATCCCAGTTGGTCAGGCGCTGAAGGATAAAGTGGGCGATGCCTTTGTCAACCAGAGTGAAGACGTTTGGCTGGCAGAAATTCGTGAATTTGCAACCGCCGCAATGATGGAATTGATCAGAGAAGATTTGGGTGTCCTGGGCGTCAAAATAGATCACTTTTTCAGTGAAAAATCACTATACGGCACAGGCTTAATCGAAAGCGCGATCGATAGCCTGCGTAGCAAGGGATTAATTTATGAAGGTGTGCTGGAACCGCCAAAGGGGAAAAAGCCTGAGGATTGGGAACCACGCGAACAAACCCTGTTCAAATCAACCGAACATGGGGATGATGTGGACCGTCCTGTGCAAAAGTCAGACGGCAGCTGGACTTATTTCGCACCTGATATCGCCTATCACTTTGACAAGGTTGAACGCAATTTCGACCTATTAATTGATGTCTTTGGTGCGGACCACGGTGGATACGTCAAACGGATGAAGGCTGCTGTTTCTGCGCTCTCTGGTGGGAAAACGCCGCTTGATATCAAGCTAACGCAATTGGTGAAGCTATTTAAAAACGGCGAACCGTTTAAAATGTCAAAACGGGCGGGCACCTTTGTCACCCTGCGCGATGTAGTGGATCAGGTGGGGCCTGACGTAACACGTTTTGTGATGTTGACGCGGAAAAACGATGCGCCGTTGGATTTTGATTTCGACAAGGTTCTGGAACAAAGTCGTGATAACCCTGTGTTCTATGTACAATACGCGAATGCCCGTGTGCATTCGGTTCTGCGCAAGGCAACTGATCTGGGCATGGATGTGTCGGATGCGACATTATTGACTGCAGATCGTTCGGGATTGGCGCATGATGCGGAATTGGGGGTCGCGCGTAAACTGGCGGAATGGCCCCGTTTAGTCGAAATCGCAGCGCGTACAAATGAACCGCACCGTGTTGCGTTTTACCTCTATGAATTGGCAAGCGATCTGCACAGTCTGTGGAATCGCGGTAATGATGACGTGTTGTTACGCTTTGTCCAAGAGCACGATGAAACCACAACACAGGTAAAAATTTCGCTTGCCCGTGCCGTTTCTGTTGTTATTTCCGCAGGTCTTGGTATTCTAGGCATAACTCCAGCAGAAGAAATGCGCTAAAATCTGCATCACTGTCTGGGGTTGTCAGGGCAAAACCTTGAGGACGAGATGGCAGAGCAGTTTTATTCAAATGCGTCACAGGCTGGCGCAGATCAAGTTTTTTTATCGGTAGGCTCAATAATGCATTGGTTGGGTAGTGTGGTCAGTGCGGCACTATTGGCAGGTGGTGTTTACTGGGCCTTTAGCATCGCATCGCGCGATGTCACGCAAATCCCCGTTGTATCGGCACAGATCACACCTATACGCGAGGCTCCTGAAAATCCGGGTGGGAAAGCTACGGAAAATCAGGGTTTGAATGTGACACAGGTCGCAGCGATGGAAAATCCACCCGTGGCAGAAACCATTGTTTTGGCACCTGTGGCTCAACCTTTGGCCGACGAAGATTTGCCCACAGCAGAGCGCCTTCAAATGGCAAGCTCTATTCTCGCGACGGCGCAAGAGGTGGAAACCGAACTTGCCGTTGATATGAACGCCTTGGCCGATGCGATCATTGCCGGTAAAAAACCACTCAGTGACGTTCAACCCATGCCTGTCCGGATAGAGGGGGCAAACATTGAACAGGCGCTGCGCTTGGCATTGGCGGTCGATGAAAAGCCAAGTGGTATTAGCCCACCGCGCACCACCATTCGCCCGAAGCTGCGCCCTAGTGCGACACAGGCGGCCGTACGTCTGCCCGCGGCCCCCGCAATCGCAGCAGGCAGCGCCTTGGTGCAGTTTGGGGCCTATGACAGCCAGTCGGTAGCGGAACAAGAATGGACACGGATTTCAGCAAAATTGGCAAGTTTTCTTGGCACTCAGACCCGCGTAATTCAAGAAGTTGAAAGCGGTGGGCGTAAATTTTATCGACTGCGTGCGGCTGGGTTCAATGATATTGGAGAAGCACGTCGGTTTTGTTCTGCCGTTTCTGAAAAGGCCGAGTGTTACCCTGTCATCGCAAAATGACATCCCAATCACATAATTTAAACGCGGCGATCTTTGGTGTCGAAGAGCTGCGTTTAACATTTTGGGAAAAAGCATTTTTCGCAGATACGCAACCGTTTGGATTTATTCTATTCGCGCGCAATATTGAAACAGCGGATCAATTACATGGCTTGTGTTCAGATTTGCGCACTGCAGTTGGGTGGAATGCTCCCATATTGATTGACCAAGAGGGCGGGCGTGTTCAGCGGTTGGTTCCTCCAATGGCGACACAATTTTTGCCGCCCCTCGATCACGCCGCTTCAGCAGGGGCAGGGGCCGCAGATGCATTTTTTGCGCGCTACGCCATTATCGGTCATGAACTGCGCGGATACGGAATTGATGTGAATTGTGCGCCGAATTTGGATATCGCGCGCGATCATACTCACCCAGTTTTACAAAACAGATGTTATGGGCGCACACGCCACGATGTATCTGCCCTTGGGCGGGCGGCCTATGACGGTTTGTTGGCATCGGGCGTTATGCCCTTGATCAAACATATGCCCGGTCATGGGTTGGCCATAGCTGACAGTCACAAGGGTCTAACGCGTGTTACCGAAAGCTATGATTACCTCATCAAAAATGACTTTGCGGTTTTTGCAGATTTTTCAGATGCAAAAATGGGGATGAGTGCGCATATACTGTTTGACGCGATTGATCCGCATTGGCCCGCGACACTGTCATCGCGAATGATTGATATTGTGCGTCGTGAATTGGAATTTTCTGGGCTGTTGATGACAGATGATTTGTCGATGGAGGCTTTACCAGGAACAATTCCAACGCGCGCCATGGCGGCGCAGCGAGCCGGGATCGATATTATTTTGCATTGCAACGGGAACGCAGATGAAATGGAGTCGGTGGCCGAAGTTTTGTCAACGCCCACATCCCAAACGCGCCAACGCATGCAGGACGCGCTAGAGGCGCGTGATGCGCTGGTGCCACAATCGCTTGACATCGACGCATTGCGCGCGCAGCTTGATGCCTAATGTAAACCAGATCCAAGAAACATGAGCGAGCATCACGATCTATTTCCGTCCAATGATGACGCGCAATCCGTGTCCGACAGACTGTCGGCCGAAGCGCTGATTGTGGATGTGGATGGGTTTGAGGGGCCGCTTGATCTGTTATTAACACTATCGCGTACGCAAAAAGTTGATTTGATGCGCATTTCTATTTTGGAGCTGTCGCAACAGTATTTGGATTTCGTTGAACGGGCCAAGGCTTTGCGCATCGAATTGGCGGCGGATTATTTGGTGATGGCGGCCTGGCTTGCCTTTTTGAAATCGCGGCTATTGCTGCCGCCTGATCCCAAGGATGAAGGGCCAAGCGCCGAAGAAATGGCAGCACACCTTGCGTTTCAACTTGAACGGCTTCAGGCTATGCGTGATTGTGCCGCGCGCCTGATGGCAAGGGATCAAAAGGGGCGCGATTTCTTTGTTCGCGGTATCCCTGAAAATGTCGAAACGTTGCGTGCAGTGAATTACACCGCGAATTTATTGGATTTGATGCAGGCCTATTCCCGTATTCGGACACGGGATGAATTTCGCCCGTTTGTCATGGATCGCAACGACATCTTTACCATGGAAGAGGCGCTGGAGCGTATGCGTGGTTTGATCGGCTTTGCCGTTGATTGGGTGGATATCTCAAGCTATCTGCCTGATGGATGGGGTGAATCCCCCATGCGCCGCCGCGCCGCAACCGCTTCGACATTTGCAGCCTCTCTTGAATTGGCCAAGGCTGGCAAAGTAGAGTTGCGCCAAAGTGAAACATTTGCCCCGCTAGAATTGCGCAGAAAGACACAATAGAATGAGTAAACCTGAGGTAAATGCAAACGATACACTGTTTGAGGCGCCCACCATGGGCGAACAAGAGCGTATGGTTGAGGCCATTTTATTTGCCTCGACAGATCCTGTCAGTGCTAAGGAGCTGAATGATCGCATGCCACATGGTTGTGACGCGGCAGAGGCCTTGGTGCATCTGCAAAAACGTTATGAGGGGCGCGGCGTTCATGTTACGCGCGTGGGTGAGGCTTGGGCCATTCGCACAGCGGGCGACTTGGGGTTCTTAATGCAAAAAGAAACTGTTGAAACGCGTAAAATGTCGCGTGCAGCTATCGAAACGCTGGCCATCATCGCCTATCACCAACCTGTAACACGAGCCGAGATTGAGGAAATTCGCGGCGTAACCGTGTCGCGTGGCACCATTGATTTGCTAATCGAAATGGATTGGATCCGATTTGGCCGCCGCCGTATGACGCCGGGACGACCCGTGACATTTGTTGTGACACAGAATTTCCTTGATCACTTCGGCCTAGAAAGCGCACGTGATCTACCGGGTTTGAAAGAATTGCGCTCCGCTGGACTATTAGATAGCCGCCCACCCCCTGTTGAGGCCAGCCCAACAGACGAGGATGAAGATCAAACAGAATTATTTGAGGATTAGCGGAAATCTTTTTCTCTGAGGTTAAGAACCCATTTGCTCCAAGATTTGGAATGCGTGCGATTTCAAGATTTATTGTCCACGGCAAATTTTATACAAATATAATCCTGAAGGAGATACGCCGCCGAATATTTCGCGCAGATGAATCTTGGTTGATCCAAATAGATGAATAAAACGAGTGGCTTTTGATACAAACTCGAAATCGAATTCGTGATCTAGATATTCACAGTCAAAAGCTGCACTAAATTTCCAATATCTCGAGTAATGTTTACCGTCATTTATTTCCCCCGGTTTTTCTGCGATCCGAGGGTAATGCGTTTGGGCCTGTGGTTGCCCCAGACCAAGAGTTTAATGATGGAAGCTCTTCATCTAAGAAAGTCATGAATAGCTCTCGGTGCGACAAGAATAGAATTGGAACCCGTACCGCTAGGAAATTGCACAAAAGATGAAGTGCGATAGAGTGACGCGGTATTTTCAAGATACAGTTGTTTACAGTTTCCTTTTTAGAGTCGATTCTAAAATAAACCTCTTTTTCATAATCAATTGGACGCAGGCAGTGGACATCCAAATCAACTCAAATAAGATTGGGATTTTGGAGCAGATGAACGCGTCAAATATCGGAATAAATGCCATTAGAATATCGCAAATCAGTGTTTTGAATATCGGATTTTAGATAAATGTCGCCTGCGTCGTGATGCTCAACATATTCCGGTATGTTGTCGTAGGAGCCTTTAGTAAACAAATGAATGTTATCCGTTATCCACGAAAGATTTCATGCACAGATGTTAAAATAAGATAGGTCAGAGTCTAACCAAAAACTGGCGACTTCAAAATCCATAGAATATTAATAGAGTTGTATAAATAAAGATACATCTAGCAGGGTAATTAAGGTTGCAAATTTTTTCTACTTAAAGTGTTTAGATAGCTTTAACCCCTGGCCCTGATAGTTTGATTGCAGTGCCGCACCATAAAGTTGTGTGGGCAGTTCCTGCATTTGTTCGTAAACCAAACGTCCCACAACTTGGCCATGTTCCAAAACAAAGGGTGCCTCGTGACAGCGCACTTCTAGAACACCGCGCGACCCTGTACCGCCCGCGGCGTCATGACCAAAGCCCGGATCAAAAAATCCCGCATAATGCACCCGAAATTCGCCCACCATTGCCAAAAACGGTGCCATTTCAGCCGCGTACATGGGGGGGATGTGAACCGCCTCTTGGCTCACAAGGATATAAAAGGCGCCGGGATCCAATATGATTTGACCATCGGTGCTGCGAATATCTTCCCAAAATTCGCGTGGGTCGTAATAGCCGATATTATCCAAATCAATCACGCCTGTATGCGGTTTTGCACGATAGCCGACCAAATCGCCCCTTGATGGTTTTAGATCAACAGAAAATCCCAAACCATCATCAATCACGGCCTCACCTGACACCAATTTTTGCAAGTCGTGTAAGATGACCAGTTCCGCATCAGAGAGCATGGCATGTCCTACACGGAAACGAATTTGATTTAGGCGCATGCCAGGGCGCACCAAAACTGAGAAGGAACGTGGGCAGATTTCTGCATAAAGTGGCCCAGTGTATCCTGCAGGAATACGATCAAACTCTGTCCCGTCATCCGTGATGACACGGGTCAATAGATCAAGACGTCCTGTTGAACTTTTGGCGTTTGCGACTGCTGTGATGGTTTCGGGCAGGGCAAGGCCCTCCATCAAGGGTACAACATAAACACAGCCCTTTTCTAAAACAGCCCCTTGGGACAGGTCGATTTTGTGCATTTCAAAATCTTGCAACCGATCTGCTACACGGCGACCGTTCCCGGCAAGGAAGGATGCACGCACCCGCCATGCCGTTGTTCCTAATCGTAAATCCAGACTGGCGGGTTGAATTTGTCCTTTGGCTAAAGGGGCATCAATCGTGATCTGTCCGCTATCGATCAGTGCGGCGATGGTTTGATTTGGTAAAACACCTGTCACGTTGTGGCCTCCTTTATGAACAAAACGCCCAAGGCATAGCCTAGGGCGTTATTGTTGGTCGGGCTAGCAGGATTCGAACCTACGACCTCCCGTCCCCCAGACGGACGCGCTACCAGACTGCGCTATAGCCCGACGCTATGAACGCATGTGATAGCGGTTTTTATCTGAAGGACAAGGGCAAATTTAAGTTTGAGTGTGAAAACCCTATGTGCGGTGCGCGATCGCACTTTGAACCTGCTTTAATAGAGTTTTGATCGTCGCGGTTGAAAGCTTACCATGCTGAGCTGCATGCAACAATTGGCCAGCGCGTGTATTGGGTAGGGGTGCAGGATCAGGATACACCTTTGGCATAGATGCGGCTTCTTCCTTAGTTTGATCATCTTTGGTCCAAAACCTTTTACTTGGGCTGTCAGCAAATAGATCTAATTGATCCTCATCTCCCAGTTGCACCAAGCGCGGATTCGGGTGCGTTTTTGGTTTTTGCACGTGTTCTGCTTGTTTCTTTTCTCGCGCTACCTCGCTTTTAAACTCTGCAGTCAAGTCAACCATTTCCAGTGGTGCTTCTGAAACTGTTTCATTTGGTCCAAAATTTGCCTCTAGCCCTGATTCTAGTGGAGGAGATAGATCAATCACATGTTGAACACCATTTTCCTTCAGCAGTTTTTGAGCTCCACGGATGGTCATGCCGTCATCATGCAGCAGCTTTTTCAATCCGCCGATTAATTGCATGTCGCGGGGGCGATAGTACCGACGCCCGCCTGCACGTTTGACTGGTTTGATTTGCAGAAACTTACTTTCCCAGAACCTCAATACATGAGTGGGCAGGTCCAGCCATTCGGCAACCTCGCTTATGGTGCGGAATGCATTTGCGGATTTTAACATCTTAAGTGGCAGCCTTTTGCGTTAGGATTTGTTTCCTTCGGCGACACGCTCTTTCATCAGATGAGACGGACGAAACGTTAAAACACGTCTAGGCGGAATTGGGGCCTCTTGGCCTGTTTTAGGATTCCGACCGACGCGCGCATTTTTGTCGCGTACGCTAAACGTCCCAAACGACGATAGTTTTACTTGCTCTCCACGAACCAACGCGTCACTAACATGATTTAAAACGCTCTCAACCAAATCCGCAGATTCATTGCGTGATAGACCAACTTCACGAAAAACAGCTTCGCTGAGATCCATTCTTGTCAAAGTTTTTTCGGACATAGCACCCTCCGGTTTACGTATATGTTAGCCATTGGTGTTTTTCCAAGTCAAACGATTTGACCCAGTTCGGTTAATAAAGTGCTAATTTCTAAAGAAAAATGTGTCTTACCAGCGTAAAACAACAGCGCCCCAGGCCAGACCGCCGCCAATTGCCTCGGTTACAACCACCTGTCCGGGTTGAATTTTGCGTTCACTGACAGCGACAGACAGGGCAAGTGGAATCGATGCCGCCGAGGTATTTCCGTGATTCTGAACTGTTTTCACAACGCGTTCTTCGGGTACGCCCATCTTTTTGGCGGTGCCTTGGATGATGCGAATATTCGCCTGATGGGGGACAACCCAATTCACTTCATCCGAGGTGATTTTCGCATTTTCCATTGCAGTTTGTGCGGTCGCAGCTAATTTTTCTACGGCGTGACGAAACACCTCTTTGCCCTGCATGCGCAAGAAACCAGTGGTTTGTGTGGAAACACCGCCGTCCACATATAAAATATCGCGGTGGCGCCCGTCCGAATTTAGATCAACTGAAAGGATTCCGCGATCGGATTTATCGCCTGTGCCATCTTGGCCCTCTAGGATCAAAGCGCCTGCGCCATCGCCAAACAGGACACAGGTTGTGCGATCCTGCCAATCCATGATGCGCGAAAATGTTTCCGCACCAATTACCATTACGCGTTTTGCCTGGCCCGATACGATTTGCGCATTCGCAGTGGCTAGCGCGAATACAAATCCCGCACATACTGCTTGAACATCATAGGCAAAACCACGCGTCATGCCGAGGCCCTTTTGCACCATAGTTGCTGCGGACGGAAATGTCAGATCGGCTGTTGATGTGGCCACAATGATGGCATCCAAATCATTGGCCACCATGCCTGCAGCGGTCAGTGCGTGATTGGCGGCATGAATGGCCAAATCGGATGTTGTTTCGTTTTCGGCTGCAAAATGACGTTGATGAATACCTGATCGCGATACGATCCATTCATGACTTGTATCCAAGGTGTCTTCAAATTCGGAATTGGGCACGACGCGCTCAGGTAGGTAATGTCCAATGCCGCGTACAACGGCCCGTATCGTCATTCTTGTTCGCCTGTTTTATCGCTTAGTTTTGTATTATCCTGCGCCAATGTGGGGGTGGATGCAACCCGTGCAGCGACTTTCTTGGAAAAATCAGATTGGGCGAGTTGAAAGGCGAGCTTGATCGCTGCAGAAACGCCTGTTGCGTCCGCAGATCCGTGGGATTTTACAACAGTGCCATTCAGGCCCAAAAACACACCACCATTTACGCGCCGTGGATCAATTCGTTTTTTCAAGCGCCTCATTGAGGTCAGGGCCAAAAGGGATGTAAGGCGCGATAGGGGGGTATAGGCAAAGGCTTCACGCAACAGCGTGCCAATCAAATTTGCGGTCCCCTCACCAGTTTTCAACGCGATATTACCTGTGAAACCATCGGTGACGATAACATCGCATTTCGTGCCGGGAATATCTCCCCCTTCGACAAAGCCGACGAATTCAAAATTTGCGTCATCCGCAAGCGATGCGATCAGCGCATGCGCCTCTTTCAATTCAGCGCGACCTTTGTGTTCCTCGGTGCCGACATTCAAAACCCCAACGCGCGGGTGTTTGATTTCCAATCCGTTGCGGGCGTAGGACACTCCCATAAGCGCGTATTGGCAAAGGTCACGCGCATCCGCGCGTACATCTGCGCCCACGTCCAACATAATATTGAAACCTGCAGGATTTTGGGATGGCCACAACACGGCGATTGCGGGGCGGTTCACACCCTCCAGCTTGCGCAGGCGGATCATGCTCATCGCCATCAGCGCGCCTGTGTTTCCGCAGGATACACAAACCTCGGCTTCACTCGCACGCACAGCTTCAAGCGCTGACCACATTGATGTGTTACGCCCTGTACGCAATACCTGACTAGGTTTGTCATCCATCGTGACCACATCCTTTGCATCGCGGATTTCGACGCGCCCCACCAATGCACGACGCCGATCGACCAATCGGCGCAACTCAACCTCGGGTCCATGCAGAATAAAATTTAGGTCAGGATTTATTTTGGCAGAACGAGAAATACCGGCGACAACAGCCGCCGGTCCCAGATCGCCACCCATTGCATCAATGCTTAGTACGGTTCTATTTTCTGAACGTTCCAAGGACATTGCTTGCATGTGAGTTGAACATGAACACGCGCAGCTTAGGCTGCGTCGTCGTCCAAATCAATTTCTTCAGTCAGCGCGACAACTTCGCGATCTGAATAATGTCCACATGATGCACAAACATGGTGTGGGCGCTTTAGTTCGCCGCAGTTTGGACATTCGTTTGGATTGCCTGCAACCAATGAGTCGTGTGCACGACGATTGTTGCGGCGTGAGCGTGATACTTTGTTCTGTTGGACAGCCATGTCTCAACCCCAATATTGAACGAGGATCAATGTCCCCGACGTTTCGTTCCATTTATATATCCGTGGCGAATACATCTAATCCACCTACAAATACAACCTATAATCGCAAGAGTGCGCGAAAATATCGTGCTTTTTTAAATGCGCAAGGGGTTGAGGCGAAATTAATCGTCTTTTTCCATCTTTTCTTTCAGTGCGGCAAGGCCCGCAAAGGGTTTTGCATCTGCGTCCCGCATCGCTTTAACACCCTCTTCGGAAAAAACACGTTCACCCAGTTCGACACCCTCTGCACGCGGATAATCGGGCAGGGCCAAAACCAGTGTTTCGCGAAATACCTCCAGCAAATCAATTTCTGCAGGCAAAATGTCCATAGCATCATCGCCACTGACTTTGACAATTTCTTCGTCTTCAGCAATCTGCTCGAACACGGCCTTGGGCACATAGCGACGGATGATTATTTCATCAATGCGTGTGTTGACAGGCACGAAGCTGATGACACAGTCCTGTTGAACGGTCGCCCCCAACTCCGCGGTTAATTCCCACTGATCCCGTCCTTTGGCAACCAGTTCGCCCTTAAAGCGGAGTTTTTTCAGCGAAATTAGGTCCAATTCCTCGGTGAATTGGCGAATTTGTGCCGCATCGAACATCAATTCGAAGCGTGTGGGTCGACGTTCGTTTAAATCGGCGATACGCAATCGAGGCGTGGATGTGTCTGTACGGGCCATCGGACAAGCGATCCTTTCTTGCATGCGCGCTGCGCTTTATGTAATCGGATATAGGGGAGCGCGTGATGAAACAAAAGGGGGCAAACCACATGAAACCATTCCGCCAAATTATGATGGGCGTTGTGATTTTGATTATTGCCGGATGCACCACGCAGTTTCGGAACCAAGGATACATTCCCACGAAGGAAGAGATCAGCGCACTGGTCGTTGGTGTTGATACACGCGATAGCGTTTTTGATGCCTTAGGCACACCGACAACATATGGCGTGTTGCAAGAGGACCAGGCATACTATGTGCGCTCTCGTTTCGAACGTATCGGCGCCCGCGCACCAAAAGAGGTTGAACGTCAGGTGTTGGCTCTTGCCTTTGATCAGGATGGCGTGTTGACAGCTTTGGGACAATATTCTTTGACGGATGGGCAGGTTGTGGTGCTTAATACAGATGTAACTGAAAGCGGGATCGAAAGCCTGGGAACCTTTAGACGTATTGTTGCATCAATAGGTCGTCCAACAGCAGGCCAGCTGATACGCTAGTGTTGCAGCCTTGTTACATCGGGCACCTAAGCTCATATGTAACGGGCCGATTATATGGGTGGGGGCAGGAATGCTTGTGTTGGAAAAAGGACGCTACCGCGCCCGCATCGCTGAAACGCCAGATGACGTTGCAGCGGCCCAAATCCTGCGCCACGATTGTTTTGGGTTGAACCATGCGCATGGATTGGATCGAGACGCCTTTGATGATCTTTGCGAACATATGCTGGTTGAGGATTTGGACACATCTGACCTAGTCTGTTGTTATCGCATTATGCATTTAAACAGCGGGGATGACATCACACGATCCTATTCCGCACAATATTATAATTTGTCAGCGCTGCAATCTTATCAGGGTAAATTGGTGGAAATGGGGCGATTTTGCATTCGTTCTGCGTGTAATGATCCTGATGTGTTCCGCATCGCATGGGGGGCTATGACCCAATATGTGGATAATAATGATGTTTCGCTCCTTTTTGGATGCGCCTCGTTTCATGGAACAGACCAAGATGCCTATCGCGACAGCTTTGCTGTTCTACGAGACAATCATCTGGCGCCACAGCGATGGTTGCCGCGGGTTAAGGCCCCGAATGTCTTTCGCTTTGCCCAACGCTTAACAGGAGCGCCTGATATGAAAGAGGCGATGCGGCGCATGCCGCCCTTGTTGAAAACTTATTTGATGATGGGCGGCTGGGTCAGTGATCATGCGGTGGTGGATGCCCAAATGAACACATTGCACGTATTCACAGGTGTTGAAATCGGATCAATCCCACCTTCGCGAAAACGGCTTTTGCGTGCATTGACTTGACCTTTTGAGCGATGCGGAATAGCCCAAGGCTATGGCACGTTCTCCTTTACTTCAGCTTAATCAAATCTCCCTGACTTTTGGTGGTGATCCTGTGTTTCACGATCTAGATATGGTCGTGCATTCGGGAGATCGTATTGCCTTGGTCGGGCGCAATGGTACTGGCAAATCCACCTTGATGAAGGTCATGGCGGGATTGATTGAGGCGGATCATGGCTTGCGCGTTGTTCCCTCCGGCAGTGGCGTTGGATACATGGAACAGGACCCAACGATGGAGGGGTTTGCAACCCTTGGTGATTATGCGGCAAGTGCGCTTGAACCGGGTGAGCTTTATCGTGTGGAACGTGCAGGCGAGGGGCTAAAGTTTGATCCTGATCGCGCTGTGTCAACCGCATCGGGTGGCGAACGGCGACGCGCAGCCTTGGCCAAATTGATGGCCGAAGCGCCCGAATTGATGTTACTGGACGAACCGACCAACCATCTGGATATTCAGGCGATTTCTTGGTTGGAAAACGAATTGAAATCAACCCGCGCGGCCTATGTCCTCATTTCGCACGACCGCGCGTTTTTGAATGCGCTGACGCGGGCGACCCTGTGGATTGATCGCGGACAGGTGCGCCGCAATGAAGAGGGATTTTCAAAGTTTGAGGCATGGCGGGAAAAGGTGTGGTTTGAAGAGGACATCCAGCGCCACAAAATGGACCGAAAGATCAAATCAGAGGGGCATTGGGCCGTTGAAGGGATCAGTGCACGGCGCAAACGCAATCAGGGACGTTTACGCGCGCTCAAGGATTTACGGGCCGAACGGGTCTCTATGATTAAACGTCAGGGCACAGCCGCCATGGAGTTTGCCGCGGCCCCCAAATCGGGCCGCAAGGTGATTGAAGCCACTGGCATTTCCAAAAGCTTTGGGGACAAAACCATCCTCAAACCGTTTTCGATAAAAATTCAGCGCGGGGATCGCATCGCCTTTATTGGGCCAAACGGAGCGGGGAAAACCACCGTGTTGAATATGCTGATCGGGAAAGAGACACCTGATACAGGCAGCGTACAACACGGCACCAACTTGTTACCAGCCCTATTTGATCAGGCACGTGCGCAACTTGACCCCGATATGACCCTCTGGGAAAGTTTGGCAGGCGATCCAGAAATGCGGGTGTCTGGAAAGGCCGATCAAGTTTTGGTACGCGGACAGCCGAAACATGTGGTTGGATACCTAAAAGAATTTTTGTTTGATGAGGCACAGGCACTTGCCCCCATCCGCAGCCTAAGCGGTGGGGAAAAGGCGCGGGTTTTATTAGCAAAAATTATGGCACGCGAAAGCAATCTATTGATCTTGGACGAACCGACCAACGATTTGGATGTTGAAACTCTGGACCTCCTACAAGAGCTGCTTGATGATTACGACGGCACCGTAATTTTGGTTAGCCACGACCGTGATTTCCTTGATCGTGTGGCCACAGCTACTATTGCGATGGAGGGGGATGGTCGCGCCACGGTCTATGCAGGTGGGTGGAGCGATTATCAATCGCAAAAACCCAAAGAGGACACCGTAAAACCAGAGCCCAAGCGCACCAAATTAGGCGAAAAATCAGTGCCGAAATCCCAGCCAAAAAAGAAAGAGGCGTCGTTAAGTTACACCGAAAAACACCGTTTGGCAAAACTGCCCGCGATTATCGAACGTCTAGAGGCCGAGATCGCAAAACTAGAAGAGTTCATGTCTGATCCCGGTTTGTTTTCCAACGAGCCTGTTAAATGGAAGAAGGCAACTGAGGCCATGCTTGAGAGACAAAGCGCACTGGCGCAGGCTGAGGAAGAATGGTTGGGCTTAGAAGAAAAGGCTAGCGCTGAATAGACCCTGCTTCTATTCCGTTTTTGGGTTTTTCTGAAAATTTTTGGCCAGTGCCGAAATCATAAACACCGTCAGGGATATGCGTGCCAAATGATGCAATGTCACGATCGCTGGGTTGGCCGATAGGCTTAGCGCTATCAGGGACATTTCGGTGACTCCCCCTGGCGCAAACGATATCATGGATACCATAAAGCTCATGTCCGTGAAAAGGATCAGGACTAGACTGATCACGAAACTCAGCAGGATCATAAACCCAACGCTAAGTGTCGACAAACCAATCGCGCGTCTGATTTCTGAGAGTTGGATGCCCCCAAACCGACTGCCCAGTGCCGTACCGATGACTATCTGTGCAATTATAACAAGCCATTGAGGCAGGGCAATGGTTGCCAAACCACTTAATCCGATCGCAGCGGATGCAATCAATGGACCCATCAAATGTCCCGCAGGCAGGAATTTCCCGATCCATAATCCAGCGGCCCCAACGGCGCCGGCGATCAATAAATCTTCCCATAGGGGCAGACCGCTGTCTTTGCCAGTTAGGACCAAACCTGCGGATGATCCAACGGGTTCCCCCACCCAGAACGACACCAAAATTGGCACCGAACTTAGCGTGAGGATGATCCGTGTAAATTGCTGCATCGTCAGTAGGCGCACGTCGCAGCCTGCTTCTTCGCCCAAGGCGATACTTTCCATCAACCCACCTGGGGCAGAACAATAAAAGGCGGTTGCGCGATCATATCCGCCAAGGCGTTGAAATACTGTCATGTTAAATGCCTGTGCCGCCAAAATGAACAGCACTATGGCAATCAAACTGGGCCAATAACTGTGCAGGCTGCCAACAATGTTCCACGTTACCTGTATTCCGATCATCAAACCAATGATGGCAATAAAGATCAGGCGAAAGCGTTTGGGAAACTGATATCCTGTTGGGATTGCCGTAGGGCGTACCATCACAAAAATCGCTGTGCCCAAAAGGGGGGCCAACATCCATGGTAGGGGTAGGGGTGTAAAGGCGGCGGCACCCCAACCCACAATTAGGCCAAGGATTAGGATGGTAGTGGTGAATATGACAGATGCAGGTAATTTCATCCCCACCCTGATGCGCCTATTTTAAGGCGGTGTCAATTCGACAGGGTAGGATCACGTCGTATGCTCACATAGCTATTCTTCGCGACCGTGTTGGACCAAAAATGCACGAATCTCAGGACGCAAAGGATGATCGCACTCCAGCGCAAAAACATAGGCATGTGTGGCGTAAAAACAGGCGGCATGTATATGATCACTGGTCAATGCCGCCTGATGATACAGCGTGCAGAGGCGGGCTGTGTCGCCTTCCTCATGCGCGTTTAACAGATCTTGATCTGATAATGTCATTCTGCGGCGTTGGATATCGCGCGGCGTTCGATCACCTTGCCTGCGACCCAATCGTGGAAACAATGCGTTGGGCCATCCATTACTGGGGAAAACCGACCGCCATCAAAGTTTACGCCATGGCGACCGCGTTGCATGCCTTCAACTACAAAGATATCCTCTTCAAAAACGACTTTCCACTGTTCGGTATTTTTGGCACGCAACTCTGCATCTGTTTCAGGTGTGGCGTAATATAGGTGAATGTTTTCTTCGGTTTCTTCTGGTCCATTGGGAACCAAAACAATGGCAAAGGCATGATCTCGGTGCATCCCCAACAACACATTTGGATAAACCGATAAGTATTCCGCCGCAGTATCCCATTTTGCGTCCAAATCATCAAAATCTGCGAATTTCGCGCCATTATCCCCCACTAGTTGGCGATAAACCAGTGTGCCCTGACCAGAATAGGCACCGTATTCTTCAATGTTGTAATGGTCTTCAAGACGCGAATAGCTGTTCAAACCGGGATGAACCCATGGCAGGTGATAGCTTTCGCAATAATTTTCAACGGCCAATTTCCAGTTAGATTTCACGGATAGTACAAATTTGCTATCCGCACCGCCGTGAAACAGGGGGCGTTCAAATTCGGCCCAACGCTCCATCACGGGTTTCATAGCCATCTCAAATTCTGGGGCCTGTCCATCCACATTCACCCATACAACGTCACGCCAAATATGGCTGCGAATTTCAGTAAGGCCTAAGGTCGCACGATCCACATCACGATGCGTGTTTTGACCTGGTCCGCCAACATGAGGGGTGGACACCAATTTGCCTTCCGTCGAATAGCACCAACTGTGGTAGGGGCAGCGGATGGCACCTTCGATCTTACGGGGTTTTTCCACTAAAATCATCCCACGGTGGCGGCAGGTATTTTGAAATACGCGCACTTTATCATTGCGATCGCGCAGTAATAACAATGGCATTCCCATGAAGGTAATCGGTTTTGCGTCTCCTGCCTCTGGCACGTCCGCGGCAACAGCCAGTCCCGCCCATTGACCAAATAGCAGCGCGTCACATTCCTCTGCAAAAACCGCAGGGTCAATGTAATGCGCGTTGGGCAACCCATTTGCCTTACCAAGGGGTTCTTTTACCCGGGATAGATCCGTTAGATGTTCCATCGTATCCTCCAATAGTCTCAGGATCATGGATATAATAGCACGTTTTGGCGCACAGGCTTATCCGCGACTGTCCTTTTCTAATTCCGACATCAATGAGGATTTATTTGAAGGAACGGTCCAGCAAAAATAAAGACTTCTGGTAACTTGGTACTTCATCTGCGCTGCATAGTCCGGCTTTGCATGCAGTCGCAAGCATCAGATCTGAAAACTGACCCAGATATTGGTACACCATGCCGAGGAGTATGATGTAGTGGTGAATTCCTACGATGTTCGCAAGGCATAGCTTTGCCGTTAGTTCTTTTCAATCAAGAGTAGAGGGGCGACGAAATTAAATGATCCTGGCAATAACCGCCTGCGCGACACAAACATATCGTGCTTTGTATCCATTGCCAAAAACATGCCGCAAAATCAGCAGTCGTATTTGTCAATCTACATCTATTTTTTGCGCATTTCAGATATCGGCTCATTCCCAGTGATACATGTTATACCGTCCTTGCAATACACATGGACGATGCCTGGGCATTGGATGGGTCGTGTTGCATTTGGACAAAGGTTGAAATAAAATTTACGCTTATCGTCCGCAATGTATGCATATTTTTTGTAAAATATCTGACCACGGAAAGCTTTTACCCCCAAGATAGCTGTTAATTTGCATGCGGTTCAAAGGAAGTTCGCGTCACAGTGCCGACACATTCCGCGCAGGCCCCATCAATTCCCTTGAGTCTTGAGAGAAAACCGCGCGAAAATCCGCAGGAGAGCGGTCTTGATCTGCTTCGTTGGGTATTATCTTAGTCGTTCCACCGTTCGTATGTGATCATGCCGTGGGGCCAATAGCAAAACACGAAAAAAAAGAAAAATGGGGCTACAGCCATAAGCCATGGCCTTGGAAAATGCCGAACTTTCAGTACTCCTTCAAGTGTATTGACGGGGTTTGATTTGTGATAAAGATATGTGTAATCAGTCAGGCTGCACAGTCTGCATACCGCGAGAAAGTGCTGCCACACCCGTGCGTGCCATTTCGCTCAAACCAAGAGGACGCATCAAATCAGCGAATGCGTCAATCTTGTCAGGTGTCCCCGTGATTTGGAAAACGAAACTATCCAAAGTGCTATCAACGACTTGGGCGCGGAAAATATCAGCCAACCGCAATGCCTCGACACGTTTGTCGCCTGATCCTGCAACCTTGATTAGGGCTAGTTCACGTTCGACTGCCGCCCCTTCGACGGTCAGATCGTGTACCTCGTGAACGGGCACAATGCGGCCCAACTGTGCCTTGATTTGTTCAATCACGGTTGGTGTGCCAGTGGTGACAATGGTGATGCGGCTAAGATGGCCTTGATGGTCTACTTCGGCAACGGTCAGGCTTTCGATGTTATAACCACGGCCTGAAAATAGTCCGATCACGCGGGCCAAAACGCCCGCTTCGTTATCGACGATAACCGCCAGCGTATGTGTCTCGATTTCATCACCAAAATTAGCACGCAGGTTATAGGCGGAATGCTTGGTCGACCCTTTTTTGATTTTCAATGCTGACATGCCCTGATTCCTTATACCAATACCGCGCCAGATGTACCTATTGCATTCTTTGTGCTGGCTTCGCCCAACAACATTTTGTTGTGTGGTTCCCCTGATGGAATCATCGGGAAGCAGTTTTCATGCTTTTCAACCAAACAATCAAAAATCACAGGGCCATCGTAATTCAACATTTCCATTATTGAGTCGTCCAGTTCGGCTGGATCACTGCACAAAATCCCTTTGGCGCCAAATGCTTCGGCTAATTTCACGAAATCGGGCAGGGCATCGGACCATGAATGCGAATAGCGTTCGCCGTGCAATAATTCCTGCCACTGACGGACCATTCCCAAACGTTCATTGTTCAAAATGAATTGTTTCACGGGCAAGCGATATTGGATTGCAGTACCCATTTCCTGCATGTTCATCAACCAGGATGCTTCGCCCGCAACATTGACGACCAATGCATCAGGGTGCGCAATTTGTACACCGATTGAGGCAGGGAAACCATATCCCATTGTGCCTAATCCGCCCGATGTCATCCATTGGTTTGGGTTCTCAAAGCCTAAGTACTGCGCGGCCCACATTTGGTGTTGGCCAACTTCGGTACAGATAAAGCGATCTTTGCGGTGTTTGCTCAATTCCTCCAAACGCGCAAGCGCATGCTGTGGTTTGATTGTGCTCCCCTTTTGTTCAAACTTCAGGCAGTTTACCTTTTGCCAATCTTCGATCTCGGCCCACCATTTTTGCAGACCGCTTGCGTTTACTTTGCGGCCACGCGATTTCCAAATCTTAAGCATATCTTCCAAAACATGGGCAACATCACCAATGATTGGAATATCAACTTGGATCACCTTGTTGATTGAGGATGGATCAATATCGATATGCGCCTTTTTCGATTTTGGGCTGAATGCGTCAATGCGGCCGGTGATACGATCATCAAAGCGCGCGCCAATGTTTATCATAAGATCACAATCGTGCATGGCCAAATTCGCCTCATATAGGCCGTGCATGCCTAACATACCTAACCAATTTTTCCCAGAGGCAGGATAACAGCCAAGGCCCATCAATGTAGATGTAATTGGGAAACTCGTTGCATCGACCAATTCGCGCAACAATTGGCTGGCAGCAGGGCCAGAGTTTATTACGCCGCCACCTGTGTAAAACAAAGGACGTTCGGCTTTTTCCATGGCCTCGACCAGTTTGGTGATCTGTTCGATGTCGCCTTTTACCTTGGGGGCATAATGCGCGGTATTGGCCTTTTGTTTTTCTTGATAGGCTGCAGAGGCAAACTGTACATCCTTGGGAATGTCGATCAGAACAGGACCCGGGCGGCCCGATGTGGCCACATGGAATGCCTCGTGAATGGTTGAAGATAGGTTCGCCGTGTCTTTCACTAACCAATTGTGTTTTGTGCAGGGCCGCGTGATGCCGATTGTGTCCGCCTCTTGAAACGCATCTGACCCAATCATGAATGTTGGAACCTGACCCGTCAAAACAACCAGTGGAATGCTGTCCAATAAGGCGTCGGTTAGGCCCGTTACCGCGTTTGTCGCCCCGGGGCCAGATGTCACCAACACAACTCCGGGTTTGCCAGTTGAACGCGCATAGCCTTCAGCTGCGTGAACAGCACCTTGTTCGTGACGCACCAGAATGTGGCGAATGTCATTTTGTTGAAAGATTTCGTCATAGATCGGCAGTACTGCCCCGCCAGGATACCCAAATACGGTATCGACACCCTGATCCTTCAAGGCTTGGACAATCATTTTTGCTCCAGTCATTTGGCGTGTCATTGTCATTCGCTCCGTTTTCAACAGCAATTTCTGTTTCGCATTAAAAAAGCCCCCGATTTTGGCGGGGGCGCATGGGGTCTGAGTAATGGTGACGTTACCGACCCACGCGCCTTTTAACTACGACGTTCAATACATCAAACATCAAAGGTCTCCATATTTTTCAACGCGCACACTATGGGGGTAGGTCGGGGAGGTCAACTGCGAAAATGACAGAAAATGAAAAGAAAATCATAAAAATCTTTTCATTTATTGCGGTACATGGGGTGATTTGCGCAATTAATGGATTATTATGAGTATTTAAAAGTATGATAGTGGATGAGTTGCGTCCATTTCTTTAAATACGACAGTATGCCTATGCATAGATGAACAACACCACATAAAAAACCGCCCCAATCACAGAATTGGAGCGGTCTAATGCATTGAATTTCAGAGAGCGATGACTTATGCTTCGTCTTCTGGAGTTGAAACAGGACCTTCGTCGTCATCAGAGGCCGCGCTACCAATATCGTCAAACAATTCTGCAATCTCGAATTCTGCTGCTGCTTCTTCTTCAGCGGCCAATTCTTGGATTGATTTACCTGATGCTTGCAATTCCGCTTCTTCCATTGAGCGCGCAACGTTCATGACGATAGTTGCAGAGACTTCTGGATGAAGTTTCACGGACATTTCGTGGAGACCAAGCTCTTTGATCGGGTTAATCAAGGAAACTTGTTTGCGGTCTATGCTGAAACCTGCATCTGTTGCGGTTTCGGCGGCGTCACGTGGTGTGACAGACCCGTACAGCGCACCAGAGTCCGAGGCAGATCGAATCACGATGAATTGTTGGCCATCCAACTTCGCCGCGAGATCTTCTGCTTCCTTTTTGGTTTCAAGGTTGCGTGCCTCAAGCTGTGCTTTTTGTGCTTCAAATGCTTTTACATTTGTGTCTGATGCTCTTTGCGCTTTGCCCTGTGGCAGGAGAAAGTTGCGAGCATAACCTGGTTTCACATCAACGATGTCGCCCATTTGGCCTAATTTCGCAATGCGTTCTAGAAGAATAACTTGCATGTCTCTCTCCTTAGTTCACGGAATAGGGCAATAGAGCCAAGAAGCGTGCACGTTTTAT
>Ga0181601_10000718_pt1 | contig 27462 bp, 6 predicted proteins | sample 041ome_8_FD_133020 | JGI IMG/M metagenome (GOLD analysis project Ga0181601, IMG submission 133020) | Coastal salt marsh microbial communities from the Groves Creek Marsh, Skidaway Island, Georgia - 041407BS metaG (megahit assembly) | ecosystem: Environmental > Aquatic > Marine > Intertidal zone... | reverse complement strand
GTTTAGGGTTTAGGGTTTAGGGTAGATGGGACGGTAAAAAGTGATGCAATTGTTCACAACGCGCGCGCGCCTACTTTGTGACCACCGCTAGAGCCAGGCGGCCCAACCGGCGTACATGCGACAGAGCCGAGCGGGATCGCGGGCATCGTGAATGAGCTGTTGCACCAGACCGTGCATGCTGCGAAGCTCACCGACTTCGTAACCTTCGAGCTTTTGCTTGACGCGCATTAAAGCGCGCTCGGCGTCGAGGTTGCCGTCGGAGAGGTGCTGCCGCGGTTCGGCGGAATGGTGCGCGTTCGCCGCGGGATGGTTCGACCCGGGATCGATTTGGCGGTGTTTCTCGGCGACGGCCCACTTGAGAATGGGGTCGTGAACGAGGACGGCGATGATTGTCGTGAGAGCTTCGCGGTTGGAGCGAAGGACTTGCATGGTTTCTTCGCAGCAGCGTCGCATGATGCCCTCGACGCCGCAGGCGCCCATGCCGTCGACAATGTCGCGGGTGAGGCGGAATGGAACGCGTTCTGGGGTGCGAAGGGTTAATCCTTGCTCGAAAGTGATGCCAAAGTCGATGTGGACAAACTCTGCGGTGCCCTTGTCGATGAGAATATTACTGCTGTGGCGGTCGCCGAGACCGATGATGTAGCCAACGATGGAGTTGACGGCGCACGATCTCGTGTACGCGACCCTCTTTTCGTACCAGTTGCCCGGTTCGTGGTAGTGCTCGAGAAAGAAATTGTGCATCACTGGGTGGAAATTTTCGCACACCTCCTTGTAGAGTTGATCGAGATTCGACGCGGGCGCGTCTTTCAACATTACCGAAATATCGGCTGATTTCATGTCGTGAGGGCGATACCGTTCGTGCGCTCCTTGCTTTCCTACAAGATAGGTGGACAGGAGCACTGTGCCATCGACCCACTCGAGAAGTCCAGCCTCTGGTGAAAACGGAATCACCTTGTACGTCCGAATGTTCAAGTTTCTGACGTTGGTGCTCTGGCACTGTTTCAGCAATGTGTTGACAAATCCAAAGAGTTGTTGTATGACGGCGTCCTGACGCAAATCGTCGTTACCACTCTTGGCGAGCTGTTTGTAGATGCGACCGTCCGATCCGACGCATCGAAGCAGTTTCGGTTCATTTATACCACCCACGAGCGATATTTTCTCTTCAAAGTGTGAAAAGTATGGAAACGAACCCGGCGGATATTTGCACTTTGGGTCAACTGGAAGCGGCGCCGTCAGAACTGGAATTTGCGTGAGATCGCTCAAGGTGCGTTTTTTCAAGTTGTTCGGTAATTGGTGGGCGACTTCGGTGCGAGCCGGCAACTTGTGAGCGGCAACGTAAATGTAAGCCTCAATCATCCGTTCCATCTGCGACAGGAACTTTTGGACATGTGCAGATTGCGCCGCGTACTTGGTCAACAGTCTCTTCGCCGCGGCGATTTTCTCATTTGGGGCTTCAAATCCCCCAGCTACGGTGACGCGACCGCTTCTGGTCAAGGCTTGGATCTGATAAAGAACGTGGTGTGGATGATCTTGCATCAACCGAAATACCAAAGTCTCCAGAATATCGATAAAGTCGTTTCCATCGATGCGCTTGGTTCCGAGGCGACTGACAATCTGGTGAGATAACTCCAGGTATATGGAACTTGGAATCGCCTTTCTATCGATGAGCTTTTTCACCTCATCATTCACTGAGGTGATCATTTTCGTTGTGCCCAAGATTTTCGCCCCGCCGCAGTGCTTGAACCACAGCGCCACTGTCCTGAAAATGGTTGCCTGACTGTTCCAAATGCCCGCTTCGAGGGATCTACGATAAGCTTGTAAAGCTGTGACAAGAGAAGTCGAATGCTCGTTATAGACTCTAGCAGATTCTTCGCGATCGTTCAACACCTGTCTTTCGAGAGGCACACAACGCGCGTTCAAAGCACAATATTCTTGATATAATTCGTTGTAAATCTTCGAACCTTTCTTTCTCTTTTGGAGATCGGCAGCCTTGGCTCCTCGCTCACTTTTCAGACGACTGAGCTCGTATTCATTGTTTCTGCGTAACTTCTCAGATCGAGCCCATTCAGGAGAGTGAATTCGTTCTTCTAGTTGTTCGTACAAGGAATCACTGAACTGTGCTAGACGGTGATGAGATCGGCTGAGAAGTCGAAGCACTGTCACTGGATGGACACCGTCCTTCGTGTAAAGCACTCGATTACGACGAGAGCCATCTGCAAGTCGTTTCTTTTTCGATTGTTCATATCCGTTTTCCAAATCGCCGACGTACGTTTGCGTCATTCCGTTGACACTATTGCAGAGCCTATCTAAAATAGTCTTGCTTGACTCTGTGCGTGAAATCGCTTGCCATTTTGAAAGCAGACAAAGTAACTCGTAATATCGCGCATCCGGATGGAACATTGAAGCTCCTTCCGGCTGCTCAAGCTTCATTAGACGCAGCATAGAATCTACGGTAGCGATCGCTAATTCGTTCTTACCTTCAGCCCAGAGTAATTTTGCCTCCTCAACGCGCCATGGAGCCGCTTTGTCGGTGATCAGACCTGGCAAGGATGATGAACGATCTGAGTGACTTGCAATCATTCGCATGTTCCGAATCGCTTGCACGCCCTCCGTGATATGACCGTCCTTACGAGCCAATATCGAAGTTCTCGTCAAATTTTGCGCGAGGTAGTCGTCCAGTTTTGCCATCTGTAGTATAATTCTCTGCAGCGCAAGCGAAGGCTCGACAAGTTTGAACGGCACATTCTCAAGAATTCGTGCGTTCCATCTATTCATCAGACTCAACTTTGCCTCCTCGTAAGAAGTGACATCCGTAGCGGCAAAATGTCGCCAAAGTCGAGCTGCATCTGAAACATCATCTAGCATTCGCATTCGCATGATGGTCATGTTCATAACATTTGCAGATTCGGCGCCCACGTTCACAGCTTTGTGAAGAAGCTCAGCACGCGATCGAGTGGTCTCGTACATGGCAAACTCTGAATCACCTCTGTCGAGCGCCCGAAGCGAAGAATACAAACTTTGATTGAACGTAAAAGATGTATCGTCGTGCGAATGTACAAGGGCAGAGGGCAGAGACCACTGCCCAGCTCGCCATGCAGCCTCAAACTGCAAGTCCTTAAACTGCGGAGAAGCCAATTCGTCATCCAAAAATGAGTTTGAATATGCGCGCAGAAGGTGCAAACAGCCGAGTTGCCGTAAAGACTTTAGTATGGGAAGACGATCAACCTTGGTTTCCATGTTGCCACTCAATAAATCGTAACCGGCGAGGGCTCTGTCCCATTGCCCTTCGTGCTCGCTCAGGTGCAATTGCAAATCAAGAGAATTTGAGCGCATCAAGCCGTAAATACCATCAGGCTCGGATAGCTTTGACTGCGCATCAAGCAGTAACGAAAGATAACGTGGAGTGTTGTCGGACATATGCTCGCGAGGATCAACCTGATGCAAGGCGACACTTCCACCTTTTTCCTCCAACCAGTACTCAATTAGAAGCATGGTCATCAGAGGTGCGTTTGATTCATTCGCAGCCTGTGCGACATCGAGATAGTCAACATCCACCCAGTACGCTTTTTTCCATCTATATTCCTTGGGATGAGCATTCTTGCACATGTTAACGTACTCCTGTCGAAGTTCTTCAAGAGCTTTTAACACAGTCTGCGCAGCTCTTCTGCTGGTCGGACCCGCAGAACGATTTGCGAGGCACATTGCGATACCACGACTCAGCTCGTTGTGTAGATTTGGTGACACTTCGCAAAGTTTTCGAGCCTTCGCAAGGAACAAAATAGTTGCCGGGAAAACCATATCCGCCAACATGACGTCACCACCACGTACCAGGGGCTGCATGATCTTCAAAAGGCCCATGTCGGAGATGCTCACCAAGTGATGTGTCAAGGTGCATATCCAGTCATCGTACGTTGAATTCGGTATCCATAGACGCGCATCATCAGTTGCAAATAAATCGCTCATCATTGGCGGTGACGCAGCTTTAGGAACCACTTTGGGAACCGCGCTGCCAGTCTTTGCGTTCAATAAGAAAGGTTTAAGATATGCCTGTTCAACGAAAGCGGGCAATGACTTGAGGCTTTTCTGCACGATTTCTACTGCCAATAAACATCGGATCATGTCCGCTGCGGCGCTGACAGTCGTGTAAGATGGCGAGCATAGCAGATCAATCAAGTGTGCCAAAACCTTGGGAACCAATGTCGTAACAACAGTCCCTGAGGTACCTTGTACGACAGGAGGAATAAAGGCGATCGAGTTCGGTCTTAGCGGACCAAGAGACGACAGAAGCTCCGCCGCCGTTGCAAAAAGCTCTTTGTCACCAAGCTGTGCCACAAGCCTCGCATATTGCCACACATGTTCTGGGATTGGCGATTTCACATCGCTCCGACACAATGCCACGAGAGTGCTTTTGTACTGTAAAGCTTCGAAGCCTCCAGAGCGAAGTGCAATTTTGCGGATATTTGCAGGCAGTGAAGATGCAGTAGTGATGAGCGCTTTGAAGCGCACATCTATTCCTGGACTCTGAAATCGAGACTGTAGAGCTTTCTTAACGGTTCCAAGCTGCGGCAAGTCTGGTAATGGGGGTAAAATACTCAGATCGTGCTGCATGCACGAAGGAGCTTGCTCAACAAACTGCTCGAGGATGGCCACAGCCTTTTGTCTTTGACTTGTTGATGTTGATTGCGACTCGATAACCGAGGTCAACGTCAACACAATTGGCATGATCATTTTCTTCACTGTCGACTGATACGCGCACATGTTGTCATTTGGCTCCTCCTTCAAAAGATGATATACACTTTGTATGATGTCTTCCAAGATTTCAAGACAATCCATGCCCACTGTTTTATCGCCAATGTATGGAAGCGTCATGAAGCACGCATATCGAATCGTTGATGCTACACGGACTATACCTCTCGCCCATTGAATAAGTATACGCAAAGACGAAAGAGCCTTCGGGCGATGTCTAGGTGAAACAAACTTATCAATCGAAGCGTGCACGTGCAGCATGCACTGAAAACATGCCTCAAGATCGACTCGTAAGAGTGCTTCTTTGCCTTGAAAGCACTCTGACAAAATTGTAGTCACGTCACCCGGAGTTCTGCACGGTGGTGGAACGTCCTGATGCTTCAACCCCGGAACGGCTACGAGTGAGAACATCTCCATCAGCGTTTTCAACCTAACTGCTTCACTATTCACTTCTTCGCGCCCTGCCGGTGTTAGTAACTCAAGTGCAAACGTACGGTGCGGAATGACTAATGTGAAGAAGTACGCTTCGATGAGATGCCAGTGCGAAACTAGGATGGTTTCTAGCGTCGAGTCGCATGTGGCTGCTAGTAATTTCAATTCATCCAGTTCCTTTTCGATAATAAGTGGTGGAATGAGGCAGCTCTTCATGTGATCTGCTACATCGCGCTTTGTCGATGCCGAAGATAGACCAAGTAACTCTGGAATCTTGAATAGCATAGTGAATGGCATGCGCGATTGAACCCACATATAACCAATCGATCGTTTATGGTAAGCGATGAATGAAGCGATTGAGTCGTGTCCGCAGGCCGTAGACATGTACTTCACGGCATTCATAGTACACTCGTAGACACTCACATCTTGTCTAGCACTATGATAGATGAGCATAAACAAGCACCAGGGCTCTAGGATTCGTGACGCAACTCCAAATGCCGCTATGGTGTGCAAACTAGAAAACTCAAGTTCCTTGTCCACTATATCATCCATTGGTGCTATTTCTATCTTTCTTGGCTCCACCCAACGAAACTTGATGACCAAGTTTGGAATGACGTTTTTCTCAAAAATATCAATGTGATCTGCTTCCTCAAAAAAGTCCAGAACCGATGCCATCGAGAACCCAGCGCAAATTCGCACCGAGTAGCTCGCATCGCTCATCAACTGCAACAAACAAGGCCCGAAACGCGGCTGGAAATAGTCCAGATTGAGCCTGCATAAGCTCAAAATACATTCTGCCAGACCAGCGCGAGCTCTAGAGCTCCTTAGCGCAAGTGGATAGCCAGCTTCATCGATACCCGCCGCATCGTACACTAGTCTTGCCACACATTCAAATGTGTTACTAGGTATGATCGCTTCCGATGGATCAGAAGTGAGTGAGCGCAAACCGTCTGACAAACAGTGTATTTGACGTATCAACCAAGATCGTGCAGACGACGTCAGCCCGGCGTGTTCATCCAGGTTTAATTGACCGCGTGCCACAGCCTCCAAGACTGGGAAAATATTTTCAAGCAAGAATTCAGTATCTGGTGCACCGAGAGAACGAATCACCGCTTCCGCGATATCTTGCGATATACCAATACCGCATTCCCCACGAGGAGGAGCGTCATCTGGCGGCACCGCGCTGAGCAATAGATTTGAAAGTGCTCTTGTCGATGTCTCTCGCATCAATGGCAAGAAAGACTCTAAACATCGTAAAATGACTCTAATTGTACGTTCGCCAGCTGCAATTGAGTTTTCAAGATCAGACCCTCCATATGAAGTGGTTGGTTGTTGGGACGAATGTGAACGTTCATTCACGTCTGGCATGTCAAAATCTAAATCCTCATCATCGAATTGATGCGATGCTCGGGAATTCGCTACTGGAGTCTTCGCTCGCATAGCATTTTCAATCAACTTGATAACGTTCTTGGCCAGTTTGCGAAGAGATGAGACTACTTCATGCGATACGTGTCCAATATTTGCATCGAAACCGCCTGCACTTTGAATCCGTTGAATTGCAGCCGCCATGAGCGTCAACGAGTCTAGTGACGTACTTTTTGCAGATATCAGTACATCGACGTCGTATTTCAGCACACCAAGGATAGCTGAGCAAATTTTACTCATCATCGAGCCACCCCCGCTACCCCAAAAGGCGTTCGGTGCAGATTTGGATGCTTGTCCAACCGCGAAGCTGGTTGCGATGACACCTAGGGCTACTGTGCACAGTCTAATTGTGTCATCGGGTTTCGTCGTCTCTGCTAACGCGCGCTCGATGCGAGCCGCTCCGATCCCATGAATATCGGGGTCGATACTAATCTGGTTCGCAAAGACTGTGGTCTTCTCGTCATCTGCTCGCTCAGCTAACTCATACCTATGCATAACTTTGTAACATGTGTAAGGCTTTGTCAACATACGAACCCGACTAGTATGGTACAAGAACTGTTCGCAGGGTTCGTCCAAGATCTCCAGCCAAATGCGATCTTGAGTCGCCTCGATCCAACACTGATGAGAGCCGGCCATAAGAGAGTTTTGAAACGCCGATTGAACCCGAGAAAGTGCTAAATCGCTAGAAGAAACTACATTTGCACGCCTTCCGTAGAAAGATATTTTCTCGTCGTGCTTGTATAAGAGACCTCTCAATACCCAGTCGAAATACTGTTCATAAGTGCGCCCTGAAAGAATTTGATCGCACATGCCAAGTGACGCTACTGTTCCAACAAGTTCTAACGCGGCGGATGTGGGCACATCCGCGAAATCAAATACATTTAGAGTCCAAAATGGTTGGCCCAGAGACGAGGCCGGAACTAGTCGCCGACTTATTAACACCGAACATAGCAAGAGGCACTCATCTACGATCCGCAAGTCTGAAACATGCGCTGGTAACCAGTAGAGCAAACAGTTCAGGACCTCTCCCCAGATGGGAGCGCCTCCCTGCACCCGATGCCCAATTTCTTGCAGCGCTCTTATCAACCATAACACATGGGCCTGCGTCTTGATATCCGCCACACTTCCTTGAGAAAACGAGTCTGATAGACTTTTATTGATTAGACTCACGTATTCGTTGAAATCAGACGTTGGTATGGCGGCGCCGTGATTCTTCAAAAATATACACAACGCTGCCCCCCAACAGCCGCCGCCAGAGAGAAACTTTGACACTATACGTGAACATCGAGATTCCTCGCCGCGTGCACGTTTTGCCAAGTGCTCGTCATTACTAATATCATCTTCCATACCAGTGCGCAACTTGCTGACCACATCACCGTACAACTCAAAGAGGAATCTTTGAGGTAATTTAACTTCCAATCGCTCTGACGCACCGCCACTGATAAATCTATCGGAGCCCATCTCGCTGATCCTGCGCTCCAGCACGTCAGCAAGCACTTCAAATTGGGCTTTATTCACAGCATTCGCACTAATTTGCAACAAGCAGTATTTAATCAGCTCTTCGTGTAACTTTGAATCTCGAGCATTGCCTTTGAGTGCCCAAAGCAAGTATGGTTCGACGCTTTCATAAAGCTCAGTCATACGCGAACTGATATCTAGACCCACCCGGATAATAAAATTGTTCATGGCCGACATGATCATAGTAGACGTGCGCCCGTCTTCCTGCATGCCCCGAAAAATATTGCTAAAAACGTCCAAGAGCCCACTCACAGCATTTGAAGACAAATCAAATGGACAGTTTTGAATCAACAAGCAGAAAGCCGCCGCACTCCGATACTTCTCCTCTTTTTGCTCGCCGCTCAAGGTCTCAGTGCGCGAACGCGTCAACTGAGTTGCAAAAAACTCCATCAAATCTTCGAAGACGCTTTGCTTCGCTCTCGCGCAATACTCTGGAACGACGAGGAGGTTTGTACGCAGCACATGTACGTAGTCCACGGTGAAACTAGATTCTTCTTGCTGGAGTACAGAGAGTACGTGAGCGAATATTTTACCAGCACGTCGGATAAACGGTGTCGGATTTCCACTGAGCCTTCGACGTCCTTCCGCGACGGTGATACACTTTCTCAAGAGTGACGATGCGTTCTTGTCACACGAGCGATTTTCACCAAGCTCGAAAGAGACGCACGTCATGACAGAGCTAATCAATCCTGCCCATGTGTTCCTAACTTCACCCGTCCCTTTTGAATCGAACGATTTCGTCCCAGCGTCTAACTGATTGACAAAATCCGCGGATTGAAGATACAGCAGCAACTGTTTAATACCATCCTGTTGAAGACGCAAAAAAACAACTCAAACAACGCCGCGTTAGTTATCGGCCGTGCGCGAAAGGAAGAGCGTGAGCAGACTGAACGCGAGATTCGAACGACGCAAACGTTTACGTACCCGTCGTTTCCGCAGCTTATCACTTCTCAAGGACTCGTGAAGCGCCGTAAGGTCATCCATCGTGACGTGATGAAGATGTGCGACAGCTCAAATAACTCGGAACGCGACGCGCTACACGCGCCGAAGAAACCCGCCCGAACTCTCCCAGTCCCAACGTTCAAACGACGCTCAATGTGATCTAACGAAAAACTCATGCGCCAGCCAGACGTCGCGACTATCTCGCGGGCGGCGCGCTTTGAGGTATGTTGTTTTTCAGTCTCAGAGAGGAGCTATTTGATTTGAGCTATTGATTACAACCAAGGTCGCCAACCGCTCCATGAGACGGCCAAGACCTCGGGGTTTGTTGCCAATTCTAGTAAAGCTTCTACTTGTTCTTCTATGTCTCTACATTTCGTATCGTTCGTCTCAGAGCCGCCCAACACAGCACGCATGCTGTTCCAATACGGGCGGGATTTGTGTTTGGCCGAGCACTCCTGGAGTAAGATTGCCGTTGGATTGGCCAATTCTAATTTGCCGCAGGCGCGGGCTATCCTTTCTTCGGAGTGTGATGATGAAGATTTCTTACGAGTGCACAGCTCTTCTCGTTCCCAATCGATGAGTGGGTCACGCAGGAAAATGTCCATCACTCCTTTGAGCAACGTCGAGCCGTCATGCAAAGCCTTCATAGTCCTTGTCATGTCTGTTTCAAGCCAAGTTTTCGCATCCAACGGTTTCAAAGTATTGATTAGGATTGGAGTAGCTCTAAACGGCACTAATTCTGGAATAGGAAGCGCTGAAGCAGCGGTTCCGAACGCATAGCCAAAATCGATGTGCACCAACTCTCCCGACGACGTATCAAGTAGGATGTTCTCAAGGTGTCTGTCGCCGACCCCAGCAACGTAACCGCATATGCTTGAAGCTGCGAGAGAGACGGAAAATTGTTGTCGCATGATCACGAATGATTCAGCACTTCCTGAACAAGAGGAAAGCACATTACGCAGCGCATCGCGCGGCGCGGCATTTTGTCCAAGGCGACTCAGGATGGCCTGGCAGTCATCCTTTGAGGCTTTTCCCATTGCTTCGAGGTAATCAACGTAGCCGATATTATCGACTTGTTCGTCTCTCAAACGCTTACCCTTGTGTACTCCTAGAGCTTGTTCTTTGATCCACGTTTGATGCTGCGCGAATATATCTGCACCTTGACCACGCGCAGTCAATTTTAAAATGGTCGACGTGTTCGGAACAAATTCGAGAAGTCCTGAACGATTTGACAACGGCGCCACATGGAAAGTTCGAAGACGCAGTCGTCTTCCTCTCGACTCAGCGGATGAATTCAGTAGTCCATTCATAGCTCTATACAGCCTTTGTATCCTCTCATCCTGTCGAAGATCTTCACCGCCTTTTGCTATGAATTGATACTCACGCCCGTCGCTTCCGCGCAACGTTATTTTATTCGGACGTTGTTTGGAATCAAAGATTTGAACTTCGGGCGCGAAGCCAACCACCGAAACGTGTCGATCAACATCTGGCGGCGACATGAGAGCGTCGTATTGCCCAGGTATTTCTAACGTGACGTAATTTGTAGATAACGAATCAAAGTTTGTGAACCAAGTGGATAAATCACCGATGCGGAGTCTCGTCGCCTTTTCGAACTCTGCGCCAGCGCTCCCCCACGCGATGACGATTTCGTTCTCGGCACGCTTGATAATCTCTGCAACGCTTGTAGAATTTTCCGCCGAATCCAGATGTTTGTCGAGCAAGTTCGACGCAATATTTGTGAAATTCGCATTCAAAGGTCCGATCAACGGGTCTGTCGTGTTTGCGACATCCAACTTCATGGCTGCGATGAGCTTTGCGACGAGATGACTTTCTCTTTGGCGTTCGCGTAGCTCTATTTGCTGTCGCCACCATTTTAGACGATTCAGTGGCGAATCTAGAAGTTCGATCGCTCTGTTGAATCCCTCGTGTATCGAAGAATGAAGTGCGCGCTCCATGCGATGGCTCACTGCGTCGTCCATATCTTCTTTGGTGAGGTTGAAATGCGGACGCACGGCGCCTGGATACCTAGAGACCAATTTTTGGACGAGAGGCGCGACGACGCCACGCGAGACCTCGTCTGAAAGCATGGACAGAATTTGCGGTATCCAATCCAAAAAGAGCCATGTTGGGATTCTCAATATCGCTTGGCTGTATTTTTGTACGTCAGCGATTGATACACTCGTTCTGAGCAACACCAGAAGACGAGGCAAAAGTTGACGAGCAGACGAAGAATTCTGCGTCCCGGAAATTTCCAACGCCTTAATGGCGCTGCGCATGAAGACGTCTGTAAGACTCGACTCCTGTTCTGGGTCGGCTGTGAACCAGCTGTTTAGGGATTCGGCGCATTCTACTGAGACAGTTTTAATCGAGTTTTCACCTCTAAGCTGCTTTAGAGCCGTATCACAAAAATGAGCCAAGCGTAGCGAGGCATCCATTTCGTGCGCAGGGGCGTTGTTCAGGTTTGCTTCTCGTATAGCGTCCATGTAGCGGTTGACCGCTTGAATACCATAATTCGTACTGTCAGCTTGGTTTGCGTACGCGAGCTGCTCGCTCATCCGACCTTCGAGAATCATACAGCTCAAATTGTCGTCTCCTCGCCATTTCTGCTCTTCGCGTTGCGCTTGACACATTTCTAATGCCTTGCGAACGGCATTCTCAGATCCACTAGAAAGTTTTAATTTGAACAGAGCCTCGTAAAGTTTCCAAGAGTCGGCGTCGTTCGACTGACCTACCATTTCTATGTAGCTCCGTAACATTTTCTGAGAGAGTAAAACTTGACCAACCTGTCTGAGACCTTCCGCCGCATTCAAATACAAATTTGTGCGCATCGTTCTTATCCGCTCTGTGTGTAACTCGGGAATCTCGCCAGATATGACACTCAATAACTTCGATCTGAACGTCACGACGCGTTCCCAAACCTCTGATGTATCACACCTGGCAGATGGCCAACGTCGCGACCATTTATACTTGAGTCTCTCAACCATCTTGTCCACTTCGGCGACGCTCGCATGATTTGAAACTTGCACATTTTTCATCTCGGTGAGAATTTTCAAAGTTTCATCCACTTCAACTGCTGGTTGCAGCACTTGAATTAATTTTCGTCGTATTGCGATTGAAGACGGATGTGTTTGAACCCATTGCCCTATGAATTCATCAAACACGTGTGAGAGAAGACGCTTGGTTTCATCTCTTTTGTCTTCACAAATAGTGTGTAGAGCCAACTCAAGGTGCACGCTCTTCAACAATTTGCTTGACGAAGACTCGTGAGATATCAAATTCTCCAGCCAAGAGCTCCAATCAACGAGTGGTTGTCTAATGGCGACGCGCACCGCGGAGGATAACGCAGCTCCTCCGGAAGCTTCGCCTGGGATGATGCAATCAAAAATATCCAACATGTCAAGGTTCACGGGCTCAGTCCTCGTGCTGGCGAGTTCCTCTTCCAATGCGCCCCACTCGCCGAGTTTCTCGGCGCATGCAAAGTATTCCCGCTTCCAGAAATCTTGCTCCTGTTGGGATCGTTCGGTCTTGTCAGATAAAAGCGCCTTGTAACTAGAAAAGGCACTCTGCAGGTTACCAGACATCTCTTGGCGAATGGCTGTCAGAGTATCGTTCTGATACGGAAAAGCATGCACAAAAGCGAGGAGTGCTGCATCATCTTGACCAGTCGACTTACAAAGTCGTGCAAGCGCGCACCACTCATCAGTTGATTGCTCTCCGGAGTTTATCAACGCATCCATTGCAACAATTCCACTCGAAAGATTGTTGCTCGATAGAGACAATCGCACGACATGTTCCGCTGGAACTTTTGCCTCTGGGATCACCTCGCAGAGACCAAGTAAGAAACGAACAAGCGAACCGTCTCGACCTTCTATTTGCTTGGCAAATTGTTTGAATGGTTCAGCCAAGATTTTTGCAGTTTCCGACGTTGATTCTTCTGAGCGTTTTGCATCGCGTTGAAGAAAATCGAATTCCTCACGTGCCGATCGTGAAAGTTCCACTAGCAGGGCGCATGCGAAAGTTGAATCACCCTCTGCCACCAGTAGAAGCGGCGACATGAGTTCTCTTAGAGATAGTTTCACGTCCGGAAGATCCCCAGTACGATACAACCGAGTCAGTTTTATCGTCGCTTTCTGCTCATCCCTAATGAATTTTTCCAGCTTTTCCTGATTCAGCGGCGCACTCATTGCTTGCCCGATACCTTGTGTTGCGTTTGCATCTGAGTAAGGCTTGACACCAGCCTTGGACAATCTCAACGATGGCATTTGGTCGGATTGCCTCGCTACAATCAATGGGTCGACGAGATGCTGCGTTTTCTTAAGAATCAATGTACGTAACTCGAGTTCTCCTGCTTCATCAATGTTGTTCTCCCCTTGTACCGCTGAGAACAAGGGGAGCATTGTACGCGTCACACGTTTACGACGTGTATTGACATTGGCAGATGCAAACGTACACTCAGAGAGGTCGTTCTCAATCAACGGGGCACCATTCGCGGGGTTCATATCCTGTACTGCATACAGCAAGCGACAAGCGGCGGGGAGCCACAAGCCTTCCATGGACTTACTCGGCACGAGATGCAAAATGCCGTGAAATCGGTTTGCCAAGTTATCAGAAGCCAGGCGGCGATTCCAAAATCGTATGGCATTTTCCCGGTTCTGTTGACTGATTTGATCCGCTAGGCAACGCAGCAGTGGATTTCGTACACTTGGTTCATCCATGAGTTCTGGATAAATTTCACCTACGGCGATGCACATGTGAGCATGCGCGTCTCGCACGTTGACAACGCTTTCGCTGTCGACGCACTTGTCCGATTCGCGTAATGCCGCTTTCCAAAGCTGCACATCGTCCCTTTTCTTCTTACTCTTTTTGCTCGCCTCGAGGCCACGAGTCAATGCAGAAAAGACGAGCTCCATTGTCTGTGCATCCTTCTGTTTAATCAATAATGGAACAAAAGGAAGCATGCGTTCACAAGTTGACTTTGCGATATCGCTGCTATGTTCTTTTGTAAGGATTGTCAAAGCAACGTACTTTGGTTCACCATGGACCTTGTCTAGGAGTGAGTGCACCTGCGGGGCAAAGCCAGCCTCGTGGACAAACTTTGGACAGTGATGTGTGAGCCTATCTAAAACGTCCAAGAAAACGTCAAACGTGCCAGTTTTGAATAGAACCTTCAAATTTTCACATATGACATTCGGCGAGAAGGCGGCATGCCCTCTTGCCGTAGCCATGATTTTCCCAAGGAGCGACGCCGCAGCCGAGTTCAGCTTTCTACCACTCGTGGCGTTTGGACGCATCAAACAAGACATGATACCAGATACCAGAGGCACTGAAATTGGTGTCCCTAATGGGACGCCTTCGGTAGAAATGACTGCCACTGAGTCGTCCAAGATGGCAATCACTTTGTTCTGTAAGAGTGTACCGAGCAGCTGTATCATCGTCATCTGCTTATATTTTGCATCTTTCTCATGGCTCGTCAAATATGCATGAATACAATCAAACACGGTTTGAAATATATGCGACGATTTAGAGCCTGAGTAAACCATCCCTTCACGCAATCGAACGAAAAATTGCGACATCAACTTCACGTTTTCAATCATCACGGTTGCGCCGTCACTTGGTGCATTTTTCAAAGTCATTTCAAAAAGCTCAAGTAGGCATGGTTTTGCATCCTCGAAAGAAGAAGTCCATAGCTGGTCTGCACTGAAAGCCACCACTAGCGCTTCTCTTAGCGGCGTTGAGATGACTCTGTCGCTCGCCTTTGTGATATCAGTCAATGCAGTCAAAGTGGCAACCATTAATTCTGGATGCGCCACAAGAAGCGACGGAGATGTCGCGATAGATGTCATTTGCACGTCACCATCCGTCGCAGAGAAGACGTGATTCAGTCGAAGTATCGCTTTTACTATCAACAACTTGATTTTTGGCGATAGATCAGGAGACTGTAGCAAGATGCACACCGAATTCAGTATGTGTAACTGTGGAGAGCCGCTCTGAACCTCGCCTGTCAGACCATGCTCGATGGTGAACTTTAAAATTTTGAAGAGTGAATCGCACACTGGCGATGCCTCCAAACCGTCACGGGGAAGCGCCTTAGTTGATTTTTCATCACTGGTGATTCCATCAGATGCCGATATCGTCGGCTTCTCAGCGGCTTGGTCTGATGTACCAAGTGTTGCATGCAATGCCGCTATAGTAGACGACAACGTGAAAGAGACATTCTTTCGCTCTTTATCACTCGTGTTCGTTTGTAAATCTTGCGACGATGACGCGGACCGATCGAATTCTGGATCAAGTTTTTCCAGACGATTCGTCAGATTATTCCAGTGAGTTGGCGACATGTCGAAAATTCTCGCATAGAATTTTACGTCCGTCTGTGTACACACCAAGAGGGCGGCAAAAGTGGAGAACGCAAGCTGCAGGATGTGCACTGCAATCTTCTCTTCACCCAATCGAGCATGTTTCGCGACACCCAAACCAGCAAGTTCACTCATGACAGTCTTGGATATCGTAGCATTGAATTTTGGAATCGCAGACGTGACTGCAGAAACGCTGTCCTTGCTACATCGGGCGTACAACTCGCGAGTGAGCAGAAGATTTCTGATGCGAACGAGTAATTCTCCCTCATCGGGTGCACGCGTAAAATCTGCCAGAATGGCACTCGCGTTCTTTGCGTAAAAGGCAGCGATGTCCTCCGGACTCAATCGCGACAAGACTTCAGGTAGCACCGTTTCCACACTGAGAAGTCTTGTTTCAAATGGCTTCATGGCGTTTGCAGTCAAATCCCAAATGCACTGGGTCAGTGCTGAATCGATACGCGAGTCTTTATCGCGCAATAAGGAATGAACATCTGCTACGTTGCAAAACGGAAGAGTTGTAGCCAAAATCGACGGCACTTGACATATTTTGAACGCTTGTCTGAACGCTTTGATTGTAGATGGAAACCGTTTGCTGAATTCAGCAGGCGTGCAGCGCTCCTGTGTCGGTAAATTTTTCAGCAAGTTTTCCAGAGTTTTTATCAGTCGCTCTCTCAAATGCAGAGGTATGTCACATCCTTTAAGTACTTCGGCAATCAAAGTGAGGGCGTCCAAATGCGAACTCAGTGCTATGTGATCGCCTCTAACACACATGATAAGACCAGCAAAGATGGCATCATCTTCGTCGGAGAACAATTCACTCTTCTGACTGAGTCCAGAATCAAGGGCGACCATCTTACTCACTAGGCCTAAAAACCTCTTGTGTGCAGCATCTTTGACATCGGAGGATGATCGTGATACGGAGCCGTCAAAGAGAAAGCGTAAGCTATCTGAGTTCTTCTTGGCCGTATTGAGTAGGATCTTCGCGCCACGATCATCTCCTTTGGGCACCTTTGAAATGACCAGATCGAGTACACCTGCGATTAGGTCACTTGCAATTACTCCACCAGACGTTTCCATATCTTTTCCGGCGACCGCAAACAATCGTTCGGCGTAATCTCCAAACTGGTATTTGCATGCGCGTAGAATGCAGTCTTTGTGATTCCGATAGAACTCCTCTCCGTGCTTGTCTTCGTACGCTAAAGAGTTTTGATCTATAAGAAGGTCCAGGAGTGACTCTGGTTTCATATTGAGGTGAAGACAAAGCTGTATCATCATTTTACTAACCAAGACTTGTGGTGGACTCGCACGGTGACTTTGACGGTAGACTGCATTAACCATGCGATGCGTCAAATTTTGTGCGGACAAATCGCCCTCTTTTGGCAGTATCTTCTTCAACATTGACACATTCGCCAGTTCGCGATACCCTTCGGCAAGTTTCTTCGACGCTAGACATCCCTCGGTGGTCTCGAGATCTGCTAAACCGAGATCAAAATCTTTTGAAATCGCCTCTTTCAGACAGTTTTTCGTGGTTTCAAAAACTCGAGACGTGAATGATGTGACGTTCTTGTCTGACAACGAGCGCAACAATTTTGCGCCAAATGACATTAGCGATTTTGATCTGGCATGTACAGAAACGCTTTCTCCCATGAGATGCGGCGCGAAAATAGCGAGCGTAACCAGTTTACCGACCATCAATTCATCGTCTTGATTGATAATCACAGTGAGCAAATCATCTTTTTCGCCGTCGCTAAGATTTGCGTTCAGGATGCTATCCATCAGGAGAAGGATCTCTTGCACCAACTCACTGCTCACGTTGCAATTGTCTGACTCTGCTGCGACGCGTAGTAAATATTCTCTCATGGCTTGGAAATGTGTCTTTCGCGAAGACTCAAACAACTTCGACCCTCCGTGTCCTGAGTTGACTATCCAGCGCGACCACTGCGTGACGGCGACAAATTTCTTCAACGCCACTTCACTGAGCGGATGAACGGCGCTCGGAACTGACGAGTCAATGTGACAAGCTACAAAAGTTGTATGGTGCATCATCCATTTACCAACGTCCGAAATAGCACCTGGGGCTATCGAGTTGAACGCAAGCTGCCCCTCACGCCTGACAAACTCATCAATACTCATGCTCGCCTGTAGTAGAGTCATGCACAAGTCTTCGATGACAGGTAGTGTTGACGTATCAGTGAGCGATTGCATGTGTTTATGAATGATTTCCATTACCTCCCTTATGAGAATCGCCATGGGAACGTCAGAACCTCGACCTGACGAGGGTGCCGATATTTCACGTTCGCTTGAACGCACCAAGCTACGAAACACCACTTGAGAAATCTCGAGAGCGTAGGCTTTCACAAGTTCACGGTTCTTCTCAACGTGTCCTAGACACTTGCGAACTGCGGCGATCGCTCCAAGTCTATGGGCTACTCTTGCATGACTCATCAATCCATAAAGTGTACGAAATATGTATTTATGATTCACACAATGATCGAAAGAGTGCCCGTCGGGAACGTATTTCAAACTCCATTCCAAAAGTTCCACGATGAGATTTGAGCACAAGTCACGAATCGCACCCGCTTTCGACGTGTTTGCCAATCCAGATATCATTGCATCAAATAAACAGAGAGTCGTATCCAACTCGCGCGCTTGACTCTTCGCATACCACCGAGTCATCTGAAAAGATAGAGAATGGAACAGTTGCTGAGCGACGGGTTCAACATCTACAGCCAACTCAAGAATGATTGGGAACAACCTTTCGAATACAGAACGGTACTTGGACTCCGTTCTGGTAAAATCACCGGCGTTTGATGCAGGTCCTTGAGCACTTTTGCCGATGAGGAATACAGTGATACCATATATTCCCTCACATGCACTAATCTTCAACACACGATCGCGAGAATGCAGCGCCAAATGAGACAAGCGAGGCAAGAGTTTATCCAGCCACAATTTTGAAGATGAACGCACTAGACCGAATGGGACAGAGATTTTTGACTCAAATGACCACGGTGTGTTTGCGTGTTCCTCGGACAAAGCGCTCTTCTCCGGAACTAAACCATGCACCGCGCCGCCCATCATACCTAATATTTTGACTATTCGCGTGTATGTACCATCTGTGAAGAATGATTCCTCTTGCGCACCATCTCTCTTTCGTTTCCGATTGCGCCACAACGCTGCTGTATTTTGTTCGGCATCCGATGAGATCTCGTTAGTGGAGAATATTGGCTTCGTAGCGTCAATACTCTCTAGATATACATTCAAATGATGTGCGATCGAGGGGAAATATGGAGAAAGTTCGTCGAGGTGTTCTTCTTCGAGCCAGCCTTCGAGCGTGTCCAGAGCCACTTCTGCAGTAGGAGGATGTTGCAAACCAACCTCCAAAGCTCTTTTCAATGGAGAGACGAGCTCTACGACCGACAAGATGACACTTGGCATGGAAAGTAACAAACGCAGTATCGCCGCGAGCAATTCTCCAGAAAATCTGCGCGTGTCTTGCAGTACCTCTGTCAAGAACGATCGGAATAAAAGGATCACTTGCTCCTTTTCGGCAGCTCCACGTTGTGTAAAGTAAGAAGCTCGATCGGCTACGCGAAGGACTGTTCCAATCAATTTATAAAATCCTGAAATCGAACTGTTTGTGTTCGTTGCATCCATCAATTCGCTACACATGGGATTAACCCACGGAATCAATCCTTCCGCTGGAGATTCATCTATCACTTTCTGCGCCCATTCAATGAGTTGTAGAAATGTTTGCATGTCACCCAGATTCTCTGCACTCGCTTCATCGCCTAAACTCACCGCTGCGGCGACGTCATCATGCATCTTCTCCTCTTTGTCATCCACTGACGTGTGAACGTTGAGATTCAAAGTCTTGCACAAATTCAAGAGCTGAGTGATGAAGCAACTGTAAAATTCTCCCGCAACGTTATTCACATCAACTTCGCTATACGAATAATATTTCGACTTGTCGACGGATCCACCATTTAGATGAGTCCAGATTACGACGTAACGCGGCCACATTGGTACAGGCGGAGCAGCGTGCAGCACCGCGTCGATTGGATCTGGTGGCGAAACGCGTAGAGTCAAAGCTAATAAACTGCTTCCAACGCGATCTAAAAACGTTTTCAGTGCGCAGCCATGCGATGATAAGGCTACGAAAAGTCCCATGATAGCATCTTCAATGAACGATTTTCTTTTCAGAGCTTCAAATGCGTACTGTTCCCAAGTCCATTCGACCAAGGTGGCCAAGGTCTCCATGAGCGTACTGTCAATGAACACTTTCGGCAGACGCAGCAAATCACTGTAGGCGGATATCAAGCCCACTTGCCTTTCAATGCTTTCAAAACGAGCCATGAATTCATTTGCGCCGTCTTTAAATTTGATGTATAGTGTCAGTCTGCTGAGTCTTCCCATGTATGAGCTCACGATTGCTTCTTTGTCAGGAAGCAACTGCAACGCCGGTTGAGTGAATTTTCCCAGAGCTCGAATGCATGCTGTTTTCGTTCTTTGCGGAGATTCCACGTCGTCTAATGTACTGATCACATCCTTCAGAATCAACTCGAGTGAATGTGCGCGAACCTCATCTTTTGAGAACGCATCGTTACCGAACGCGTCAGCCAAGGCTGGGAGCAAGCTATCGAACGCTTCACAAGCGCATCGAGACACATCCTTGTTTTTTTCGCCGCGCATGTTCAGTACTTTTTCGAACATCATCGCTGCGATTGTAACAAGCTCGTGTCTGAGAGTCTTTGCGTGCGCAGAAAGTAAGCTCAACGCCGCTTTCACAACGTCTATCCTCAGACGGGCGAGAGGTATCGAAAGAACGTGGCCCAGAATGCGCACCACTCGAGCGTGAATAGCTCGGTCTTCTTTCGCGTATACCCGCAGCGCAGATGAAATTGCGTCTATAGCGCTCGACATGAGGACTGCCTCTTTTCGAACGTCGTCCTCTTCGTCTAAAGCTGCATCTAAAATTCTGCACGCAGAAATCAACAGCCACGTAACCGTCGGAACGTCTGATATCGCTTCGTCATCCGCGAGCGCCAAACCTCTCGAGTGCAATCCGACGTGTATCGCACCGAGCAAACGAAGTATCAATCCCCGCACCGTTTTCGTGCTCCCCGTCGCGCGCTCGTAGTCCCTCCGAAGCATCTTCGCGTGCGCTCTGAGTTTATCCGATTCCAACTCTCTCGTTCCGTACGTCGTCGCAGCCATCATCAACCGCAGCGCCGAAGCCTTGACCGAGTTTGATCCATCTCTTCTAAAAGTAGCCGACGCCGTCTCGAAACAATCCAACACGCTATTCGCACCGACGCTATCCACGAACGCGTCTCCCATCCGCGTCACGCACTCCGCCGCGCACTCCAAAGCCTTGGTCCGTCCGCCCGCGTACTCTCGTCCGCGTCTCCCATCCGTGGTTCGCACGTACGCCAACAACCCCTTTTCGCGGTTAAACACAACCCTCCCTCGCGCGCAGAGTTCATCTTTCGTCATCGTCTCGCACGATTCCTATCACACGCCGCGTTCGTCGCGTCCCGTCGTTCGTCAGTCGCCACGGAAACGAAATCCAAATCAAAATCAAAATCAACAGGTCGTTACGCGCCGCGTTCCGTCGACGCACCCGTATCTCCGTCGCCGTCCCGGCGGCGTGCGACGCCAGCGCATCGCTCGACGCGTCGGAGAGCAAACGCGCGAGGAGCGCCGCGAGATCCGACCCGCGCTCCATCGGTGGTTCACGGCTCGAGCGTCGGCATCGGCATCGGCATCGGCGTCAGCCGTGAGTGCCAAGTTTTGAAGACTCGACGCGACAGACGACAGACGACGACTCGACGTTTCGATTTCGAACTCGCGCGCACCCGACGCGGGAGAAGGAAAATGTCAGACGCGCGAAGCGCCGCGGGGGAGACGAGCGGGAGCGCGCGCGACGCCACGGCGATCGCGCCGAACCAGCGGCGAGGAGGGTTTCGCTCGAACGCGAGGGCGCTGACGAACCGACGACGGTTGGGCGCGGATGGGACTGGAGCGACGGAGACGACGTTGCCGAGCGGTGGCGATGCGAATGCGAACTCTGGGGCGAAGACGAGCAAGGAGGACTTAGGACGGGCGACGTGGACGTTTTTACACACGTTCGCGGCGCAGTTTCCGGATGAACCGACCAAGAGGCAAGAGAGGGACGCGAGAGAGTTGATTATGATTCTCACGCGCATGTACCCGTGCGGCGAGTGCGCGCAACATTTCGCCGAGATTGTGAGGAATAATCCGCCGGATTGCTCTTCGGGGTTGGGTTTGCAGCGATGGATGTGTGCGGCGCACAATGAGGTGAACGAGTCTTTGGGTAAACCGCGGTTCGATTGCTCGAGGATCGACGAGAGGTGGAGCACGTTGGACTGCGAGGACGACGAAGGAGGCGCTTCGGGTTGCACTTTGGAGGGAAGGAGGAAAAAAGTGATGAGCATGCGATGAAGAGACGAAGAAGAAAATTAGATGCGTTGTTCTCGCGACCTTGTGATAGATCAATATGACTCAGCTATTTACAAAAGTTCCTACTCTCTTGGTTTGGCGCGCTTTGCGCGCGCGCGAATTTCTGGCAAGTACGCCGCGAGCGGCTTGCCCATGAGATCGAGCTTCACCGTCGGGTTCTTACCACTGGAGACAGACTTACATCCGAGCTGTCTCGTGTAGTTTGTCAACTCTTTCATGTCGATGCGCAGCTGTTCCTGCAGTTCCCCGAGTTGGATCTTCCACTCATTCACTCGAAGCGCGATGAGAATCACCTGCAATCTGATGAGATCCCTCTTGTGCTTAGGCATGACAAACTGGCGGTAATCTCCGGTGGCGTCCTCCTCCATGTACTCCTCGATGATGGCTCGCTGAAGATCCGGGTCGACGTTGTCGGCGCTAGTGTACATGAACGGATGCGTCGGCTTGACTTGCGTCTCTCCGTCATCCGCGAGCGTGGATCTCGCCTCCTTGACGCGATCGCGCGGGAGTAGCTTGCACAAAGCATCACCGAAAGCGATGAGTTTTGCGCGTTCGTTGAGAACAGCCGAAGCGCCTCCCTTGAGCGTCTCAGCCAACGACACCGTCAACGATTCATACTTGCCATCTGTTTGCAATTTGTCCTTCTTTGCGGCGTCCAAGAGCTCCTTCCAGTGGAGCTTCGCAAAGAGCTGATAGCACGGCGTGGAGGTCACCGGGTAGGCGTCACTCGCCTCGGTGGCTTCGCCTTCGTGCGGCGGAATGTTTCTCGTCTTGCCAGCCTCGATGATGAGGTCGTTTCTGCTCTTGAGGTTGGCGGCGCCGTCCGCGATGTGCGTCTCCATCATCTGCGGCGATGCGATGGAGTCTTGGTCCATCTTTCGAGCGGCGTTAATTCTATTCACTTGCCTCTTACGCTTATCTGAAGCGAAAGCCTCGAGCTGCTTGGCGTTGATCGCCGCACGGACCGCCGGATCGTTCAAGTCGGCGTACTCGCTCTTCTTGTGCTCCGTGTAGTTGTACTTGTGCAACCGCGCCTCGAGATCAATCACCTTACCCCCCGCAATAGGGATGAGCTCCATGACGTATTCGCCATCTTTCCCACTCGACTTGCGCAGCCTCCCTATCATCTGTCTCGATCGATCGCCGTACTCTCTCTCGTACGTTCGGCCGACGCCGCTCAACGAGTGCGTGTAATTCTTCCCGACGTAGTCAACCCCATCCCCTTTCCCTCGCAAGATGATGTTATTCGCCCGAAACGGATCGTCCAAATCACGACGCACCAAATCCTCGTACCGTTCCCCGATCTCCTCCCGGTCCAACCCCGGTCTCGGCCGCCACGCCTCAAACGCCGTTCCGGGTTCCACCTCCCCGTTCGCCGCCGCTCTATTCCTCACCACGAACGGTCCGTCGTACGCCCCGGCATCGTCGTCCGAGTCGTACCCTTCCTCCCCGGCATCGATGATCCTCTCCCCTCGCCACTCAATCTTCACTCGTTTCGCCCCGACGCTCGCCAGCGCCTCTCGCGCCGTCGTCGGTTTCGCAGCGGGAGGAGCACTTTTTCCAGCAGCCGCCGGCATCGCGCGCGACGTCGTTCACCGCACCGCACCGCACCGCACCGGCGTATCGATCCGTCGAATCCGTCGAATCCGCACGCACGCTCTCTCTCTCTCACGCACGCACGCTCTCTCACGCGCGCGTCGCCCGTTCGTCGCGCGTCTCGCACTGTCGAGCGCTCTTCCGCGTCGTCGCCCGCGCCTTTGGCGTCCATCGCATCATTCATGCGCGCGAATCAATCAATCTACCGGGTAGGTATCGATACATTAATTAAATTTACACTGTTAGCCACCCACGCATCACCCGCACATCACCCTCGGACGACGACGACGACGACGGGTCACGACTCGCCGAGTCAACCGAGACACGCGCGCGCGCGACAAAAAATCCCGATCGACTTTTTCACAGAGCGGTGTGCGAGTGTGCGCGTGTATCACCGATCCACCGGTCGTGACTCGTGAAATACACTCGTGAAATGCATGCGCGATCGTGTCATCCGAGCCGACCCGAGCGTCATCCACCCGACCCGAGTTGAGCTGAGGTGGATGGATACGACGTCGTTCGCGGTACGCGCCGGGACGGGAGAGCGCGACGGTCGGGCGCGGACGGAGCCCGGTGCCCGCGCGCGCGACGACGATGATGATGTCCGCGACGTCCGCGATGTCGACGTCCTCGGTCGGGGTCGGACGCGGCGTGAAGACGACGACGGGTGGAACGCGGGAACGCGGTTCGGACGGACGAGCCGATGCGGTTCGACAGCTCTTCGGTGAACGCGGTGGTCGTGGTCGTGGTCGTGGTCGTCGACGACGACTCGGCGCGATGGAGAACGGACCGCGCGCGATGGTGTCGGAGAGCTCGTCTTCTCTGGAGAATCCGGACGAGACGCACGACGTGGTGGTGATTGGAAGCGGTATCGGTGGGCTCTCGTGCGGGGCGCTGTTGGCCAAGTACGGATACGACGTCAAGGTGTACGAGAGTCACTATCTCGCCGGTGGGTGCTGTCACATGTTTGATCATCGGGCGCCGGATGGGTCGTTGTATAAGTTTGAAGTCGGGCCGTCGATTTGGGAGGGGTTAGATCGGCCGACGGGGAATCCGTTGCGGATGGTTTTCGACGCGCTGGGGGAAACGGTGCCGGTGAAGACGTACGACGGGATATCGATGTGGACGCCGGAAGGGCACTGGAGGTTTCAGACTGGAGATGACGACGCGCCGGGTGGATTTTGTGATTTGTTGCGGGAAAAGGCGACGGACCCGGAGCTCGCCATCAAAGAGTGGAAGGCGCTCAAGGGAAGATTGGAACCGTTGTACGACGCGTTGGACGCGTGTCCGCTCACGGCGCTTCGTCAGGACGCCGGGCTTCTCGTGAGCACTGTCATCGCCATTCCGTTTTATCTCACTCATCCAAACGTGATGTTGGATATTCCGTATATTTTGGACTCTTTCCATAAATTATCGAGGCAATACGTCACCGAGCCGTTCCTCAAGCAGTGGATCGACATGCTCGCGTTTTTCAGTGGGTTCCCGGCTGAGGGGACGATGGGAGCGACGATGATTTATAGCATCCCGGGTTTCCATCGACCGGGTGCGTCGTTATGCGCGCCCGAGGGCGGTACTCAGGCGGTCGTGAACAAGCTTCAATACTGCCTCGAGAAGTTTGGTGGAGAGTTGCAGCTTAAGTCGCACGTGGAGGAAATCATCGTCGAAGACGGCGAGGCAAAGGGCGTTCGTCTTCGCAATGGCAAAGTCATCAAGGCGAATCACGCAGTCGTGTCAAACGCAACGATTTGGGACACGGTACCGATGCTTCCAGATGCCGATGAACTCACCGCCCAAGGACTCGACCGAGCCGTTGAATGGAAGGAGGAGATGTCTGAGATTCCGGCGCTCGGGAGCATCATGCACTTGTTCCTGGGAATCGATGCCACTGGCCTTCCAGATCTTGATCCGTCTCACCTGTGCGTGCTCGACTGGAACAGACCACTTGGTGACCCGCAAAACGTGATTACCATTTTTATTCCGACCGTTCTCGATCCAGAAGTGGCGCCGGAAGGTAAACACATCATCCACGTCTACACCGCGGGGAGCGAACCGTATGATATTTGGGAAGGTAAAGACAGAGGTAGCAAGGAATACAAGGATTTCAAGCGCGAACGCGCTGAAATATTGTGGGATGCGATTGAGAGAATCATTCCAGACATTCGCAACCGCGTCGAAGTTGAAGTTTACGCTTCGCCGCAGACGCATCAGCGCTTCTTGAGACGCCATCGCGGTACTTACGGCCCGGCGTTGCCTGCCGGTGGGAACCTCTTTGGCTTTTTACCGCTTCCAGAGGTGCCTCAACCTGGTGTGCTCTCGCCAATTCCAAAGCTATTGCGATGCGGTGACTCTGTGTTCCCCGGTGTCGGTGTCCCTGCCGTGGCTGCCTCTGGCGCCATCGCCGCGTCGACTCTCGCCCCGCTCCCCAAGCATCTCGGCCTCATGTGGGACGTCAGCCAGACTCAAAACCAATTCTGGCGCGACGTCGGTGGTAGAGATAAGTGGCTTAACGATACTCCGGCGCCGTTCCGCCCCAAAACGGGCGGAGGTGCCGAATTTATGTCTCCCAACGCGCCCGGCTGGTATTCGGCTCCGCGCAAGACAAAGACAGTCGCCGCCATCGGCAAGGGCGGATTATCCGACTCGATCGAGGAGACCGTGGGATAGAGCGCGCACTATTATGCAGCCCTACCACCACTACGTGTGTATCATCACGTTTTTAAAGTTTGTATTAAGTAACACAGCGAGCGTTGTATCAAGCTGTATCAACTCTCCTCCTTCGTCGCGCGCCCGAGCGCTGTTCTGTCAACCGTTTGAAGAGAGGGCAAATGCGAACCACTCCCTCACCATTCGCCGCGCCGCGAACGACCGCGCGCGAACGACCATGGCGGCGCAGGCGCGCATGGTGGCGCGCGTGGGTACCTGCGGCATCCGCGATGTCACGTGTGAGGATTTACACGCGTTACGGCGCGAGTTTATCGTCCCACCCACGTCAGCACTGGTGCGTCAGCTTCGAAGCATCGTGAGAGACTCGAGAGATTTCCCGCTCGTGTACCTTCTAATCAACATCGTGAGCACAGTACCGGCCATGGCGCTCGCGCTCATCGCGGTGCAGCCGTCGCATTTGCTCGGGGCGGGGTATCTCGTGACGGTGTACGGGTTGTATCTTCGTCGATTTGTGCTGGCGTTGCACTACTCGACGCACTCGCCCGTCTTTAGACGGCAGGTTTTTATAGGGAGAGCGCTGAATGCGGTTGCCCCGTTAGTCTTAGCGCCTCTCTTTGGCATCCCGAGCGGAGTGTACACGCTCTATCACGCAGTCACGCAGCACCCAGAGAACAAACGTCGAGGAAAGGATTTGAGCTCAACGGCGGGGTATCAACGCGACAGTTGGTTGAGTTTCGTGGCGTACTGGGCGCGGTTCACCGCCGGGTCTTTCGTTGAGTTGCCGACGTACGCGATTGAAAAGAAGCGATATGGGCTTGGAATGCAGTGTGTGGTAGGATTTTGGGCGACGTACGCTGCGTATGCGCGCGTTGCCAGTGTGAATAGCGTAGCGGCGTTTTGGATTTTTGTCGCGCCACACATTGTGAGTTCCTTTACGCTCACGTTTAGAAGCTGGTCGCAGCACATGTTCGTCGATCCCGATAGTCCTCACTGCGAATATCGAATGTCGTACTGCGCTATCAACCATCCGGACAATCAGGTGACTTTCAACGACGGATACCACACGGTGCACCACGTAAACTCAAAGGTGCACTGGTCTGAACTACCAGAGAAATTCATCGAAACGCTCGAGGACTTTGCGAAGAATGATGGATTGATTTTTGACAGCGTCGGGTTCTTGGACGTCGGTCTAGCCGTCATGTTGGGTAAGCTAGACTGGTTAGCAGACAAGTATGTGTACGTAGGACAACCGACTCAAAGCAAGGCGCAGATTATTGAGATGCTACGGTATCGCCTTCAAAAAGTG
>Ga0181601_10000717_pt1 | contig 27480 bp, 30 predicted proteins | sample 041ome_8_FD_133020 | JGI IMG/M metagenome (GOLD analysis project Ga0181601, IMG submission 133020) | Coastal salt marsh microbial communities from the Groves Creek Marsh, Skidaway Island, Georgia - 041407BS metaG (megahit assembly) | ecosystem: Environmental > Aquatic > Marine > Intertidal zone... | reverse complement strand
TGCTGATGATGTTGTAAATGAAATAATTAATAATGGAGGCGAAGCGGTAGCTAATTATGATTCTGTTGCAACTAAAGAAGGTGGTGAGTCAATTGTCCAATCAGCTATTGATAGTTTTGGAACAGTTGATGCTGTAATTAATAATGCCGGTATATTACGTGATAAAAGTTTTGCTAATATGTCCGAAGAAGAACTTTCTTTGATAATCGATGTTCATCTAAAAGGTACATTTTTTGTTTCTCAGCCTGCATTTAAAGTTATGAAAGAAAAAAATTATGGAAGAATTGTCAATGTTGCTTCACCATCGGGTTTATTTGGTAATTTTGGACAATCTAATTATGGTGCTGCAAAAATGGGCATTGTTGGTTTGACTAATGTCTTAGCAATTGAAGGTGCTAAATATAACATCAAAGTCAATGTTATTGCTCCAACTGCTTACACACGAATGACTGAAGCTTTACTACCTGAAGATGTTGGTAAATTATTTGGTCCAGAGCTGGTAACACCTATGGTAACTTACTTAGCTTCTGAGTCATGTGAGCCATCTCATGAAATCTTTGGTGTTGCTGCAGGTAGATTTGCTCGCATAGGAATTATCACACACAAAGGTTATGTCAACACTAGTGCTTCAGCTGAAGACATAGCGAGTAACATATCTGAGATTCGTACAATTACTGACGGTACCTATCCAATGAGTAATGAAGATGAGCTTTTAATAATTCAAAAAGCAATACAAGGAAATTAGTTTTCTAAATTTAGTGATGTATAATTTTATATGACAAAAATCGATACAAAGCCCATAGATTCTGAGGCATTAGTAAAAAGTAAACTGCAAGAATTAATCGACTTTCGTAAAGACGATCAAGATATTCGAGAGTTTTGGGGTAAACAATTTGATTTAGGTTTAGCTTGGGTTCAATTTCCTGAAGGCGCAGGGGGTCTTGGTCTTAATCCAAAATATCAACTTTTGATTACAGAAACACTTAGAAATGAAGGAATATCACAACAAAATAAAATAGCAAACATTCTTGGTATTGGTATGGGCGCTCCAACGATTGTTGAATATGGAACAGCTGAACAAATTTCAAAATATCTTAGACCTATGTTTACAACTGAAGAAATATGGTGTCAGTTATTTTCAGAACCTGGTTCTGGATCAGATTTAGCTAGTTTATCTACTAAAGCAGTAGATGATGGTGATGGATATATTGTTAATGGACAAAAAGTATGGACTACACTGGGTCATTTAGCTAAATGGGGTTTAATCGTAACCAGAACAGATCCAAATGTTCCAAAACATAGAGGTTTAACATTTTTTATAGTTGATATGGAATCCGATGGGGTTGATGTAAGGCCACTAAGACAAATTACCGGGGAAGCAGAATTCAACGAAGTTTATTTTACTGATGTAAAGATTCCAAAAGAGAATATGTTAGGTGCTGTTGGTGACGGATGGAGAGTTTCACTAGCAATTCTTATGAATGAAAGAGTAGCCATTGGTGGCAATGTAAGAGAAAGAGGCAGTGGGGCTCCAGGACATCTTGTTCAACTATGGAAAGATAATGAACTTGATGATCCTGTTACTAAAGACAAATTAGTTTCTTTATGGATTGAGCAAGAAGCTGTAAGACTTACAAACATGAGAGCAATTGAAAATAGAGAAAAAGGCACACCTGGACCAGAAGGGTCTACTAGTAAGCTTTATGAAGCAGAAATTAACAAATCTTCATACGAATTTGGTATGGAAATGTTAGGAAATGAAGGATTACTTTTTCCAAGGGGATATGCATTAACTCAACCTGAGTTAAATTTTGATAATGAAACTTTTGGATTCACAGATACTCAAAGCTTATTTCTAAGATCTAGAGCAAATTCAATTGAAGGTGGTACATCTGAAATAATGCGTAATATAATTGCTGAAAGAGTTTTAGGACTACCTAGTGAAACAAAACTTGATAAAGATAAAGCTTGGAAAGATATTCCTAGGTCCTAGTAAATAAAAGCAAATCTTCCCTCTTCACAGTAAATTCGAATAAATTCTTCTTTAGTTTGATTTCTTAGTGTAAGTGAGTTTCCTGTTTCAATATTTTCATTTTCCAATTCCCACTTTGCACCTTTTATATAAAGTGACTTTAAATCTGTAAGAGGTATGAGACTAAAGTTTATATTTGTATCCACTTCTAAAGAAAAGTCATTTTTAAATAAAATACTTTGTTTACCATAGAGCCAAGTAATATTTTGATAGAATTCTTTATTAGAGATTATAAAGAATACAGATAGCATATGATCAATATCCCCACCCTCACCACCAATAATAAAAATATTTTTATCATGAGGATTTTCAATTTTATTAAGACCTAATTCGAAATCAGTATGATTCTTATTTTCTTGATATCTCTCAATATTAATATTTGTTTCTATAACTTTTTGGTAGTCTTCCTTAGAAATTGAGTCCATATCTCCCACTAGAATACTTGGTTCTAATGAGAGATTGAAAATATGCTTTATCCCACTATCTACAGCAATTATTTGTTCAAAATCAAGGTTGTGATTTGATATATTGCTATTGCAATCGCCACCTATCGAAATTAATACATTTTTCATAAATAAAAAGTTATATGTATAGTTTAATGCTAAAAAATTTCTCACATATCTCAAATCATGTAACATTAATAGCATGAGTGATGAATTAAATTTTAAAATTGGTGATGAAGCCGTAAAAACGATTATTGAACTCCGCGACCAAGAACCAGGTGAAAAAGAGTATGCTCTTTTCCTACAGATTGATGGTGTACATGGAAATCAATTTACATATGACTTGAGTTTTTTAGATGTTGAACAAGCTCGTTCAGATGACAAAAGAGTAGATTTTGGCGATTTAGTTGTTATTGTTGCAGCTAAAGATATAGATAAATTTGAGGGAGCAAGTTTGGATATGTCAGATGACCCTCAAGCACCTGGGTTGACAATGGACAATCCTAATACTCCTAGTCCAGCAATGATTGGTAATCCTGAAGATTTACCTGAATTGAAAGGTGAATTTGCTGAAAAAGTCCAAGCTGTACTTGAAAGCCAAATTAATCCCGCAATTGCTTCCCATGGTGGAGCAGCTCAATTAATTGGTGTTGAGGGAACTGATATTTATTTAAAACTCGGTGGTGGTTGCCAAGGTTGTGGAATGGCACAAGTTACACTTACTCAAGGTATCGAAGCTTCATTAAGACAAGCTGTGCCTGAGATTGGCAATATTATTGATGCAACAGATCACGCTGCAGGGGATAATCCCTACTTTGCATCACATTAAATATTAATTACAGTCTTTCCTATATTTTTCCTATTTAGGAAATTCTCAAGTGCTACTGGTGTTTCTTCAAGTTTGTATACATTGTTAGGCACAATTTTAAGTTTGTTGTCATTGATAAATGAAACAAGTTCAGAAAAGTCCTGAGCTGTTTCTTTTGGAGATGTATTAGTCCATCGACCCCACCATACTCCAACTATTGACACGCCCTTAACCAAAGTAAGATTTAATGAAATTTTAGGAATTTCTCCATTTGCAAACCCAATTACTAAATGTCTTCCATTAAACGCTGTAGCACGCAGTGCTTGTTCAGAAACATCGCCGCCGACAGGATCCATGACAATATCTACTCCTAAGCCATTCGTAAGTTCTTTAACCGTTTCTTTTAGAGGTTCTCTATCGTATCTTATTATCTCATCAGCACCTAAGCTTTTAACATAATCTTCCTTTTCATCAGATCCCACAGCGCATAATGTTTTTAATCCCATTATTTTTGCTAACTGTATAGAGGCAGTGCCTATACCTCCAGATGCTCCAAGCACTAGAAGAGATTCTCCATTAGATGCTTCCGCTCTTCGTTTTAGCGCATAGTACGCAGTACCATAATTTATAGGCAAACTGGCACCTGCAAGTGAATCAAAATCATCGTTAACAGGTATTATTAAATTTTTATTTACTGCTACATATTCAGAAAATCCACCTACAGGTGGTAAACCAATAACTTTTGTACCTACAGGAATATTTACATTAGAACCTACATCTTCAATCAAGCCACAAACTTCATTTCCTGGAGTAAAGGGAGGATCAATTACTATTTGATATTTCCCCTGAACTAGTAAAGCATCGGGAAAGTTAACTCCAGCAGCTTGAACTTTTACAAGTACATCGTCATCTCCTAAAGAGGGAAGAGACACTTCTTTGACTTCAAGAAGGTTTGGTTCTCCTAATGTTGTGCATACTATTGATTTCAATTTCTATCCTTTTTGTTAATACCCGATAGCTTTTTTGCTAATTCTTTCTTCTCGTCAATATTTACTTTTCTTTTTATTTGAACTCTTTGTGCTTGAGGTGAGCCAGCACCATGAAGAGATTCAGTTAAGTAAGCTACTGCATTTCTTCCCAGAGTCATATTTTCTATAAGTCGAAGAATTTTTACCCTATCTTCAGCATTAGTTTCTTTTATACCTTTTAAGTATTTTCTTAACTCTGATGACATCTCACCTTCATTAAAATCTATTCCTGAAGGCATAGATCCAACAAGCCCTCCTGCTAAATCTTGAGCCAATCGACCAATTTCAAATGTGTCCTTTGTTACATGTTGTTTACAAACATTAGCCAATAAATCATCATTTATATAATTTCCTGACTTAGTTTTAGAGCCTTGAAGTGAAGAGGCAATACCAGTTGCGTATATTGTTTCGTTCATTTTATTCATTTCAACAAGTTTGTCAGAAATATGTGAAGCATTCTCAACACCGTTATATTCTGCTATTGTTGCAGCTGCTCCTATTAAAACATCACCAACACCAGCTTTGCAAACATATGATCGTCTATGATATGTTGTAAATCTTTCAACTAGCATTGATGCAAAATCGAATTCACCGTTCATAAAAATTAATTCGTTAGGGATAAAAACATTATCAAAAATTACCATTGCTTCTTGACCTGCAAAATATTTGTTACCTACATCATATTCTCCTGGCTCCATGCTCCTCGTATCACAAGACTGTCTTCCGTATATGTAAGTAATGCCCTCAGCATCTACAGGTATAGCTCCAACTATTGCATAATCTTTATCTTTATCAGTGAGTCTAAGAGTAGGCATTACCACCATCCAGTGTGAGTTTATGCATCCAGTTTGGTGAGCTTTTGCACCTTTTACATAAACACCATTTTCATCTCTATCAACTATTCTTAGATACAGATCTTCATCTTCTTGTTCGTGAGGTAATTTAGAACGATCTCCTTTAACATCTGTCATTGCACCACCAATTACTAAATTGTATTTGTGCATTTCAGTTAAGAAGCTAATAAAATTTTGATGATATTTTGTGGAATATTTCTCATCAATTTCAAATGTTACAGAATGAAGAGCATTAAAGGCATCCATACCAACACATCTTTGAAAACATGTCCCAGTTAATTGTCCAAGTTTTCTTTGCATTTTGTTCTGTAAATACAAATCATCGTTACTTTCAGCAATATGCAAAAATCTATTAATGCTTTCTCCTGTATAGGGAGACTTTACAGAGCCAAGTTCAGGTTCATTTACTGCTAGTTCGTATGTTTCTGCCATCGCTTCTATGCTCGGTCTTATTATTGGGTGTGATAAAGGATCCTCAACAAGTTTTCCCATGAGATAAATCTTTAAATTTCTATCTGATATTGATTTTAAGTAACTTTCTCTATTAGAAATTTTTTCCATATAATATTATAGATTTTGATAGCTGAGTAATCTTTTAGAAATCTATTAAATTACTTCGAATAAACCGGCAGCTCCCATGCCTCCACCAACACACATGGTGACAACTACAAATTTAGCACCCCTTCTTTTACCCTCCATCAGGGCATGCATAGTCATTCTTGAGCCAGTCATTCCATAAGGGTGGCCAATAGAAATTGAACCTCCATTTACATTGTAAATTTCATTATCAATTCCTAAGTTATCTCTGCAATATAATGCTTGAACTGCAAATGCTTCATTCAGCTCCCAAAGTCCAATATCGTCAACTGTAAGATTAAATTTTTCTAATAATTTTGGCACAGCATAAACAGGACCAATACCCATCTCTTCTGGAGCTAGTCCAGCCACAGTCATTCCTCTGTAGTAACCTAGTGGATTCAAACCTTTTTTCTCAGCAATTTTTGACTCCATAACTACAACTGAAGCAGATCCATCAGATAGTTGTGATGCATTTCCTGCAGTTATATACTTACCTTCACCATATACAGGCATTAAAGACGAAAGACCTTCGATGTTAGTTTCAGGTCTATTACCCTCATCTTTTTCTAGAGTCACTTCCTGTTCTGAAATTTCACCAGTTTCTTTATCTTTAACCAACTTAGTTGTTGTTGTTGAAAATACTTCATCAGCATAAATACCCGACTCTTGGGCTGCCGCAGTTCTTTGTTGACTTTGAAGAGAATACTCATCTTGTTTTTCTCTAGTAACTTCATATTTATCTGCAACATGATCAGCAGTTTCAATCATTGGCATGTATGCATGTTTTGCATGTGCTGTGACAGTTGGATCAATATCTAATCTCATTTCAGCAGTTTGCACTAGAGATATAGACTCGACTCCACCTGCTACTACGACATCCATATTGTCAGTAATTATTTGTTTTGATGCAGTTGCAATAGCCATTAATCCAGATGAGCACTGACGGTCTATTGTCATACCAGGTACTGTATTTGGAAGCCCTGCTGCAATTCCACCAAGCCTTCCTATATTTAATGCTTGTGAGCCTTGTTGCTGGGCACAGCCCATAACTACATCCTCTACTTCTTGAGGGTCAATCCCTGCTCTACGTACTGCTTCTTTGATAGAATACGAAGCAAGGGTAGGTGCTGCTGTATTGTTATATGCACCTCTATAGGCTTTACCTATTGGCGTTCTGGCCGCTGATACAATTACTGCTTCTCTCATTAAATTATCTCCTTAAATATTTACTATTCTTTTACTATGTACAAAGTTAAAGTTTCGACAATCGCAGCAGGCTTTTCAACACCTTCAATTTCAATTGTCACAGTAGTTTTCACTAGCCATCTACCGTTTTTCTTATACTGAGCTTCTGTTAAAACAAATTTTCCTCTAATTTTGCTATTTACAGGAACAGCTTCCATGAATCTAACCTTGTCAGAACCATAATTAACAGCTGTTTGCATCTGAGCAGGCATAAAACCAGAAGTTACTGACATGTAAGAAACTAGACTTAAGGTTAAAAAACCATGTGCAATAGTTGTATCCCATGGAGTTGGAGCCGCTTTTGCTGCTTCCGGATCAACATGTATAAATTGATGGTCATTAGTGGCGTCAGCAAATTGATTTATTCTTTCTTGTGTAATCTCAATCCATTCTGAAACTCCAATTTCTTCACCAATATGATTCTCTAGTTCACTTGCTGGAATTACATTCAAAATATCTCCTTTAATAGATTCTTAGTTGAAGCTTTTTTAGCAAAATTTAACGTGCTTTGTCCAAACGCTTCAATATCTTTTTTATCAACATTACCATAATAACCAAGAGAATATCTTACGTAGACACCCTCCATTATCATTGCATGCTTCCAAAAAGATAGACGGATGTAGAATTCTATTTCGCTTATGTTGAGCAAAGATTTTTTTTCATACAAATCAATTATCTCTTTTCTACTAGGAAAGCCGCCACTTAAAGAAGGGGAGTAAATAAAAGGTGTATCATTTTCATTCTCATTCGACCAGGAAGCAATAACTGTTCCTAAGTCTGCTAAAGGATCTCCTAGAGTGCAAAGTTCCCAATCTACAATTGCTGCTACTGAATTATTATTAATCCTTACATTATCTAATCGGTAATCTCCATGTACAATACTGACTCGCTGTTGAGATGGAATATTATCAAAAAGTAATTTTGTAGCTTGATCTAAATCATCAATCTCTCTAACTTTTTGTGCTCTAAATTGCTTTGTCCATCTGTTTAATTGCCTTTCTACATAATCTTGATGCTTTCCTAAATCTTTTAAATTTGAACCAAGAACATCAAATGTATGAAGTTCTGCAAGTGTTGAAATAAATGATTCTGTAATCTTTTTTTTCTGAGAGTCTGAATAATTTGCTGCTATGAGATTGTCTGCAATTGTGTCACCTTCAATATATTCCATAATATAGAAATCATCTTCTGAGATAGACCTGTCTATGCACAAGAGGATTGGATTTGGTACTTTTAAATTATTTTTACTTAACTCGGTGATTATTTTGTATTCTCGTTGCATATTATGGGCTGATTCAAGTTTATTTCCAAACGGAGGCCTTCTTAATACGTAACTAACGGAATTATCAAATATTTTGAAGGTAATATTTGATCTTCCAACTTTAAATTGTTCGAATTTAAAATTACTATTCAAATCTAAATTGGAAGAAATATAGTCTCTTATTTTTTTATTAAAAAATTCCATTAATAAATATCTTATGAAATAATTCTCTTGGACTCAAGTTAATTGATAGAATAAAACAATGGATTTTAATTATTCTCAAAAGTCTTTAGAACTTCAAGAAAAGATGATCAAGTTTTTTGATGAATACATATTTCCTAATGAAGAGGCATATGAAAAAGCTATTGTAGATTCTGGTGATCCTCTGCATATACCTGACTTATTGGATGAATTAAAGCAAAAAGCTAGAGAAGAAAATCTTTGGAATTTATTTTTACCAGATAGTGAATATGGAGCAGGGTTAACAAATGTAGAATATGCCCCTTTAGCTGAAATCACAGGACAAAGCTGGTGGGCTCCTGAAGTTTTCAATTGTTCAGCTCCTGATACGGGAAATATGGAAATTCTTGCAGAGTTTGGTACTCCTGAACAAAAAGAACAATGGCTAAATCCACTCTTAAATGGTGAAATTCGCTCCTGTTTTGCAATGACGGAACCTAATGTTGCATCCTCAGACGCAACTAATATTTCAAGCTCAATAGTTTCTGACGGAGATAATTATGTTATCAATGGTACAAAATGGTGGACATCAAATGCTATAAATCCAAGAGCAAAAATTTGTATTTTTATGGGCATTACCAATCCAGATGATCCTCCTTATACAAGGCAAAGCCAAGTACTTGTACCAATGGATTCAGAAGGAATCACAATTGTAAGACCAATGCATGTATATGGTTATGATGATGGATACACCGGACACCCTGAATTAAAATTTGAAAATGTTATAGTTCCCAAAACAAACATTATTGGGGGAGAGGGAATGGGTTTCAAAATAGCCCAGGCAAGATTAGGTCCTGGAAGAATACACCATTGCATGAGAACTATAGGTATGGCCGAAAGAGCTTTAGAGCTTATGATTAAAAGAACTATGTCTAGAGAGACTTTTGGTACAAAAATTTCTGATCATGGAGTAGTTCAAGATTGGATAGCTAGGTCAAGAATTAAAATTGAAGAAGCAAGATTGTTAACATTAAAAACTGCTTGGCTAATTGATAATGTTGGTAAAGAACAAGCAAAAATTGAAATCTCAGCAATTAAAGTTGGCGTTATTGAAGCTGCATCATATGTGATTGATAAGGCTATACAAGCACATGGAGCTATGGGACTTTCACAAGATACTCCATTAGCCAGAATGGCTGCTGGCGCTAGAACATTGAGAATTGCTGATGGGCCAGATGAAGTACATTTAAGATCAATTGCAAGAAGAGAGATTAATAAACATTCATGACTGAAAAAATAGCAGTAATAGGTGGCGGCCAAATGGGAAGCCAAATAGCTGCTCTAGCGGCTATGGCTGGATACAAAACTAGTCTTTATGATGAAAATAGAGAAAATTTAGAATATAGATATAAATTTGTTGAAGACAATATTAAAAATTTAATAAATAAAAAAATATACACAGAAGAAAAGCTAGATGCGTATAAAGACAATTTAGACCTTAGATATTCACTTGATGAAGTTGTTCAAGAAAAGTCATTTGTAATAGAGGCTGTTGTTGAAAGACACGATGTAAAACTTGAAATTTTCAAACACATTTCAAGTTTTATGGGTGAGGAAGTTGTAATGGCTACTAACAGTTCATTTATACAAGCTTCTGAATTGTCTAAGCATTGTAATCATCCTGAAAGATTTATTAATATGCATTTCTTCTATCCACCAATAAGAATGGACTTGGTCGAAATTTCATACCCTGACAATGTATCTGATGATGTTTTAGAGCGTACAAAAACTGTCAGCAAGCACATGGGAAGATCTGTAGTTGTTCTAAAAAAAGAAACACCAGGGTTTATTGTTAACAGAATGCTTGCGGCATTAGTGGATGAAGCTTATGAACTTTATGATGAGGGAATCGCAGATTTTGAAGATATTGATATCGCAATAAAAAAAGGCTTAAATCATCCTCTAGGTCCGTTTGAACTATCAGATTATTCTGGGTTGGACATTCACTATTATGCAAAATTAAAAAAGTTTAAAGAATCTGGAGATCCAAAAGACGAACCTAAAAAGTTTCTTGAAGAAAAAGTTTTAAATGGAGATCTAGGAGTAAAGACTGGAAAAGGTTTTTATCAATATAAGAAAGATTAGTCTACTGAAAATCTTCGTCCTTTAAATTAAATATCACTTCTTTATTTGGTTTGATTACTAATACTATTCTTTCTGTTTGTATAGGGAAAGGGTAAGGTTTATCCCAATACTTGTTTGACAATTTGTCTATATTATCTCGAGCTTCTTTACCAGTTATTTCACCAATCACTTCGCCTCTAATTTCTACAAATTTAAAGGGATTGTCGTGCTTCCATATCATTACTGTAACTCGGGGATCTATTTTTACATTTTTATATTTAACTCTATGAATTTCGGTATTAATTAAAATATTTTCACCGTCTGTATCAACCCACATCACATGAGTTTGTGGAACCCCATTTTTAAACAGAGTAGTTAAAGCGGCATAATTAGGTCCAGCCGCCATTAATAAAGTTTTATTGTCTAGTGTCATCTGTTAAATTATAGTTTATGAAAGTAGTTTTGCAGAGAGTAAAGAATGCATATGTAGAAGTAGATGGAAATAAAATTTCAGAAATTGACCAAGGGCTACTTTTACTTTGGGGAATTGAGCAGGGGGATAGTGATTCAGATAGTTTAGTTTTAATTAATAAAATCTTAAATTTCAGAATATTTTCTGATGAAAATTTAAAAATGAATAAGTCAATTATTGACGTTGATGGTGAAATTTTACTAGTTAGCCAGTTCACACTTGCTGGTAATTTTTTAAAAGGGAATAGACCTTCTTTTATTAATGCTAAAGATCCTAAGATTGCTGAAGAAATGTTAGAAAGAGTATATAAAAAGTTATCTGAAAAAGTTATTACTAAACTTGGAAGTTTTGGATCAATGATGCAAGTTGGGCTTATAAACGATGGTCCTAGTACTTTTGTTTTAAGTTCAAAAGATGGAAGAATTAATTCTTAAGCTGATTGTAAGTTAATCTTTTTTTCTTGTCTTTTTTTTTCAAGCTGTTTATCCAAGTAATATTCGTCACCCGCCCATAGATGAAGACCAAGTCCAAGCTTCATGGCACAACGCTTGAAAGCATCTGATTCTGCATGTTTTGCGTTTGAACCATCGTTTTTTTGGTCATGTTCAACATCTCCAATTGATGTAACAGTTACAGGCTTGCCATCAATTTCTACTGTAAGTTTACCAAAACAACCAACCACACTTCCTGAAGATTCTTGCCTAATTAATTCAACTACTTCCCAATTAAATGGTCCACATACTTCTAATAATCTTTGTGTTATAACAGGATGGGGTACGTAGTTACCAAATTTTCCTTTTGGCGCTTTTTTAATCCATTCTTTTGGAAATTTTCGTGATAGTTCAAATAGTTGTCTCATTTTTTTCTCTCCATTTCATTAAGATCTTTTGCCCAAATAGGAGCTGCTTCATTAGAAGTATTAATTACTTGCAATTTAGGTTCTTCATCCCATTTCTTTTCAATAAAAGTATCTCTTGCTAATTGCTTTTCCATACCTTTTTTTTCAGCAACTGCGTCAAGTCCTCTCAATTTAGGCACAAAATTATTTCCGCAAATTGCTATTAAATTTTCAATCTCATCATCATTTAGCTTCTTATTTGTTGTCCAATCTAAAAGTCTTTTCAAATCAATTGTTTTTGATTTATAGCTTTTTGAGTAACTAAAGACCGTATCCGAAATTTTTATTGCTCCTTTGTCCTGTACGTCTAAAGCAATTTTGTTGTCCACAAATTTATTTATTTTGTATGTACTATCTTTTGCTTCTAACGAAACACCTCTCGCAACAAATAGTTCTTTCGGTTCTTCAATAGTTTGTAGGTCGGTATTTTCTAATTGATCTTCACCACTTTTGGCTATATCCCAAATTAAGTCTTTCATATGTGCCTCCTGTAATTAAGCTGCTTCATCATATATTCTATGACACTTGCAGCTGTCATTATGGTCTGAACAAATAAAATTTGCTTTCATACCGGCTGAATTTAATATGTTAATTATTTCTCTATCTTTCATATTTAATAATTTAGAGATGAGGTATGACAAAAATTTAAATAATTCAACCTTTCTATTGAAAAACTATATATTATGAGTCTGTGATAGTTGAAAACAACCTCTTTGACTCACATATGTATAAAGAAGTCATCAGACAATATGATGAAGTTTCTGATTTGATTAATCTCGATTCTAATATAAGAGAAAGACTCAAACTTCCACAAAGATCTCTTGTTGTGACATTTCCATTTAGGAGAGATGAGTATGATGAAGTTGAAACTGTTATGGGCTATAGGGTACAACATGTACTTTCAATGGGTCCAACTAAAGGTGGTATAAGATACGCACCAGATGTTAATTTAGGTGAGGTAACAGCTTTAGCTATATTAATGTCTTGGAAATCAGCCATTGTAGGACTCCCTTATGGTGGAGCAAAGGGAGGGGTTGCCATTGATCCAAATCCATTAACTCGTTCTGAAAAACAAAGAGTAACTAGAAGATACACAGCAGAGTTACTTCCGATTATTGGTGTTGATAAAGATATCCCCGCTCCAGATTTAGGAACCGATGAGCAGACAATGGCTTGGATTATGGATACATACAGTAACTTTGTTGGCTCACCGCAACCAGGAATTGTTACAGGAAAACCAGTATCTCTAGGCGGATCTATTACAAGAAGAGAGTCTACAGGAAGAGGAGCAGTCGCAGTTGGACATGCTGCTATGGAAAAAATGGGTAAAGAATTTAAAAATTCAAAAGTTGTTGTTCAAGGATTTGGCAATGTAGGAAGATACGCAGCATTAGATGCTTACGAGAGAGGTGCAAAAGTAATCGCTGTGAATGACTTAGGAGGAGCTGTAATTAACGAAAGTGGTTTAAATATTCCTGAACTTTTTAAACACATTGCAAAATCAACCACTGTAGAAGGATTTAGTGGTGGTGAGTCATTTGATGGAGAAATTTTAGAGCTAGACTGCGATGTCCTTATTCCAGCAGCAGTTGGAGGTGTAATTACATCTAGTAATGCAGAAAAAATAAAAGCTAATATATTAATTGAAGGTGCAAACTCACCTACAACATTAAATGCTGATAAAATTTTAAGAGAAAACGGTACTGTAATTATTCCTGACATTTTGGCAAATGCTGGTGGTATCACAGCAAGTTACTTTGAATGGGTTCAAAATACTCAGAATTATTTATGGAAAGAAAAAGAACTTCATGAAAAATTAATTGATGTAATGCTTACATCCTTTGAAGAAGTATGGACAATATCTCAAAAACAAAATTGTGACTTAAGAACAGCAGCACTTATAAAAGGAATTAAGAGGGTTGCAGCAGCAAAGCTTACTAGAGGTTTATTTCCTTAAAAGCTCTTGTAATTCCTCTTCAATAAGATCTCTTTTGTTTTTTAATTTCTCTATGTTCTGTTGGATCTGTTCTTTATTAATATTGCTTAATGGACTATCTTTTGGCAAATCATTAGGATTATCAAACATACTCAAAGCTTCTAGATTGTCATTTAGCTCTTTTATTTCTTCATTAAGTTTTTGCAACTCGTCAGTGTCTGGTGCATTTTTGTTAAAGACGGGACAAATTGGTTTATAATAACACCAATCACACAAATTATTTTTTGTTGCAGGAAAGTCGTCTTCTTTAAATGCTTTCTTTATAGCTTCCCAAATTTCTATTATTTCTGCTTTTGCTTTATCTAGGTCTTCATCACTGATTTTTAATGTATGTATGGTTGAATTCTTTAGATAAATTAATTTTAATTCAGCAGGCATTTCATTTAATTCTTCTTTAATTAGTAATGCATATAATTTCAAAGCAAAGAAGCGAGGTTCTTTATATTTTGCCATTGGGGCTTTGCCACTTTTATAATCAACAATTACCAACTCACCTTTGTTATTTCTGTCCATTCTGTCAAGGATTCCTCTTAGGTTTAAATCTTCGATAGATCCTCTAACCCATCTCTCTCTTTCTAGAGGTTCAAAACTAGTAGGGTCCTCAATTTGCATATAGTTATTAAGAAGTTTTAACCCATCTACTCCCCAGTCTCTTTCTTCTTCGACAGTTTCAAATAAATTATGGTGCTCATCGTTACTTCTAACTTTGGTCCAAGCTTCTCTGAACAAATTATGAAGTTTTTCAGTTGTTCTTTCAGATTGTGGAAGATCATATAAGTCTTCTAAAGCTTGGTGGACAGTAGTACCTTTAGCTTGAACTTCTGTTGTAGGTTCACTGATTTTATCAATATTTGCATATTTAAATTGCCTCGGACATGTTTTAAATTGAGATGCCCGAGAGGGAGACAAATTTTTTATCATATTTAAACTATAACTATATTAATTTCAAAATTTGTAAAATAATATTAATGAATAAGTTTTTAAAAATATTACAAATTATTGGCATAGCAACTTTCATTCTTTATTTTATAGCTGGAATTCTCTACAGCTCATTTAGTTGGTTTAATTACTTATTCAATTAAATTTGTGTATATCACACTATTGCTAAAGTATTGATGTGGAAAAACGAAAAATCAAAGTCGCAATTTTAGGAGTTGGCAATTGCGCTAGTTCATTTGTCCAAGGAATTTACCATTATTCAAATAACGATTCTGAAGATGGATTAATTTCCGATGTTATTGGTGGTTATAAAGTATCAGATATTGAAGTTGTAGCAGCTTATGATATAAATGCTTCTAAAGTCGGAAAAGATTTATCAAAAGCAATATTTGAAAAACCTAACAATACTTTAAAATTTTATGATGTTCCAGATACAGGAATTATTGTCGAGCCTGGTGTTGTGAACGATGGTGTTGGAAAATTTGTTAAAGATATAATTGATGTAGTCCCGGATTCAGATGATTTTGAAAAATCTTTGCTAAATTCTGGTGCAGAAATTCTAATAAATCTTTTACCTGTAGGTTCAGATGAAGCTGTGAAATTTTATGCTCAGTCAGCTATAAATACTAAAGTTGGATTCATAAATTGTATTCCAGTTTTCATAGCTAGAGACGAGACTTGGTATAACAAATTTAGAGAAAACGATGTTCCTCTAATTGGCGATGATATCAAGAGTCAAGTCGGTGCAACTATTGTTCATAGGGTTCTTGCACAACTTTTTTCAGACAGAGGAGTAAAGCTAAAGAATACTTATCAATTAAATGTTGGTGGTAATATGGATTTTCTTAATATGCTTGAAGAAGATAGATTAGAAACAAAAAGAACAAGTAAAACATCATCTGTAACCTCAGTTGCAAACAATGGGAAGGGAATAGACCCAGATAATGTTCGAATAGGTCCATCTGATTATGTAAAGTGGCTTGAAGATAAAAAGAAAGCTTTTATTAGATTAGAAGGTGAATCATTTGGAGGTGCTCCATTAAATATTGAAGTTCAGTTAGAAGTTTGGGATTCTCCAAATAGTGCTGGAGTAACTATTGATGCAGTCAGATATATGAAGTTCTTTGCAGAAAATAAAGATCTTGATTCTTTAGATTTAGTCTCAGCTTGGTTAATGAAAGCACCAGCTAAGGCACACAAAGATAGTGATGTTTTAATGAAGCTACATGACCTAACACATGTTGAAGAAAACTAAACTAAAGAATTTTTAAATATCTCCATTGCTTCTTCTACTTGATTTTGAGGAGTAGTTAATGGACCCATAAATCTAATTACGTTTCCTTCTTGCCCACATGAGACCAGTAGTAGACCATTTTCTTTGCATTGATCCAAAATTTTGGTGACTTTACTTTTATCTGGAATTTTAGATATTTTACTTTCAACAATTTCAACACCTATCATGGGTCCGTAACCCCTAACGTCCCCAATAAAGTCATAATTGTCCATCATTGTATTAAGAGCATCTTTCATTATCTTTTCCTGAATCTTGGTATTTGAAATTATATTTTCATTATCAAAAGCCTCTAAAACACCTAAAGAAGCTGCACAGGAAATTGGAGATGCACCAAAAGTACTTCCAATTCCAGCGTCATGAATAGAATCCATTATATGACTTCTACCAAGTACGGCTGCTAGTGGAAAACCACCTGCAATTCCTTTGGCTAGAGTTACAATATCAGGCTCAACATCTACGTGATCTGCTCCAAACATTTTTCCAGTTCTTCCAAATCCAGTTTGCACTTCATCGAATATAAGAAGAATACCGTTTTCATCACAAACTTTTCTTAGATGCTGAATGAAAGCTTTTGATGCCGGTATATATCCGCCCTCACCTAATTGAATCTCAATGACAATCGCAGCGACTTCATTTGGGTTTAGCGTTTTGCTTAAATATGTATCAAGTTTTTCTATTGCTAGTTCATCAGAAATACCACGATATTCATATGGGTATTCAGTGTGGTGTACAAAATCTGGAAATGGACCAAACCCCTCTTTGTAAGGCTTATCTTTACCAGTCAAGCCCATTGCTAAGTAAGTTCTACCATGAAAACCACCGTTAAAAGAAATAATAGATTTTCTACCTGTAAAATATCTTGCAATTTTTACTGCATTTTCTACAGCTTCTGCACCACTATTGACAAGAAATGTTTTTGTACTGTCTTTTATTGGATACCTGTTGTTTAATTCATTACATACATTAACTGCATTTTCATGTGGTGCATATGCGAAACAAGAATGAGAAAAATTATCTAATTGCTCTCTGACTTTTTTCACTACGCGTGGATGTAAGTGACCTGTATTTAGAACAGCATACCCGCCAACATAGTCAAGATATCTTTTACCAGTTGAATCCCATATTTCAGCGTTTTCCCCCTTAGTGATATAATTTTCAAGGGTACTTAGCCAAGCATTTGGTACATTAGATATGATTTCATTATTTAATAAATTTACCATTACCAAATACTGTAACTGATTAGTTATTAATACTCAATTTTGTAGGTACTAAAATGAATTTTATGGAATTTTATTTTTTACAACTTCCTTCATATATAAGCTTATGTATTTGTGGCTCAGTTGGGGTAATGTTTCTATTTATACATATAAAAAAATTAATTATTGATAAAAAAATATCAAATATATTAATTCTCATATCATTAAGCTCAGTAATAATTCAAGTCCTCGTTGTCATTGTTTATCAGTCTATGGGTAATGAGATAGGTTCATTCAGCATGTTTTACAATGTGATTAATTTGTTTATACTCACTTTTTTATATATCTATAGAAATGAGATGAACTTAAATTACTATTTATATTGGTCTTTTGCTTTATTGTTTCTTATGGGAATGGAAATAAGAGCACTGCAAACACTTAAACTGGGGTTATTAGATGCCATATAAATTATTAAATGATAAAAAAACTTTTGCTAATGTAAATTCTGAAAATCCTACGGTGTGCTTTCTTCATGGATGGGGAAGATCATCTCAAGATTTTAATTTGATAAGCCAGTCATTTAGTTATATTAATTTTGACTTACCTGGTTTTGGAAAATCCCAAGAACCAGAAACCAGCATGAGCCCAAAGGAATATGCTGCATACATTAATCAGTTTATTCCAAATTCAGTTGATACAGTTGTCGGACATTCTTTTGGTGGAAGAGTTGCTGTTTATTTGAGTGAGTTAAGAAATATTGAAAAATTAATACTTATTGGTGTTCCATTAATAAAAAAACAAACATCTTCAGCAAAATTTACTATGTTAGATTTTTATAAAACTTTAAATAGGTTGGGTATTTTTTCTGACAATATGATTGAGAATATTAAAAAAAAGAAAGGTTCATATGACTATAGAAACTCAAAAGGCATAATGAGAGAAAATTTAGTAAAAGCAGTAAATGATGACCTCTCCTTCGAATTAGAAAATATCAATAGTGATGTTCATTTGATATGGGGTAGTGAAGATAAAGAAGTACCAATAAATATAGCAAAAGAAGCCAATAAAAAAATTAAAAAATCAAATTTACACATATTAGAAGGCCAAGGTCACAACCCTTTAAATTCCTCGTATCTTGAAATAGTTAATATTATTAATACACAATGAATTTAATTTATTTTTTTGTTCTATTTTTACTAACAACCTCGTCATTAATTAATGCTTGGAGATGGTCAAGAATTGCACAACGAGAGCATTACATTCCAGGATATGTCACTAAGTTTTATTTTCGTTGGGTAAAGTTAATTCCGTTTAATAATTTTTACTTCTTTTTAACACTAATTTTTATGATTTTAAGTTTATGGAATCCTTACACTGCTATATTGGTTGCAATTCTGAGCCTCTTACTTCCAAGAGGACTTTCCTTTAATTGGAGAACATCAAAAGTTGACCAAACTGAAAGAATTAAACGACTCAATACGATATATTTTATCTTGATTTCTTTAATTTCTATAGCTTCTGTATTACTTGAGTATGGATACTTTTTAGCTTTGTTCGCTAATGTATTTTCTTTTTTTGTATATGATCAAGCCTTAAAGCTCACTAAGAATTTTGAGAAAAATCAATCACAAATCTTTGTTGATAGCGCTGAAGCTAAGTTAGGAACTTTTTCTGGTCCGATTGTTTCAATTACTGGTTCTTATTCTAAAACAACTACAAAAAACACTTTAAAACAAATATTATCAACTACTAATGATGTATTTGTAACTCCAGAAAGTTACAACAACCGCTTGGGTATTGCAAAATCAATTAATGAAAATTTAAAAAGTAATAATGAAATTGCAATATTTGAAATGGGAACTTATGGTTTTGGAGAAATTAGAGAAATGTGTTCATGGGTAAAGCCACACATATCAGTAATTACAGGGATAGCTCCGGTACATTTAGAAAGAATGAAGACACTTGAGAATATACTCGATGCGAAATCAGAAATTGTAGATTTAACTGGAACAGTTGTTATCAATGGAGATGATCCTCTACTTTTAGGTCAAGCTAGACTTTGGACAGCTCAGAAGATGGTTATTGATTGTTCAACAACTACTTCAAAAGCAGCTGTTTATGTAGAACATGAAAACAATAAGCATTCTGTTTATATTGCGGGAAAATATGTCGCCTCAGTTAAGGCCCCAAAGATTTTACAACTTTCAATCTCATTGTCTGTCGGAATTATGATTGCTTTAGAAATGGATGTTGCAGAATATCTAAATAAAATTACAGAACTTGAAAAAACATCACATAGGCAAACTGTCTTGAAGGGAAATTTAGGTCAAACAATTATTGATAATTCATTTAACTCTAACCCAGTTTCAAATGAATCATCTTTAGACTTACTAAGTTCATTTGAAACAGAAGGAAAAAAATATTTGATTACACCTGGAATGATTGAACTTGGCGCAGACCAGTTTTCATTTAATTATGAATTTGCTCATAATGCTAGTTCCATTATTGACGAAGCATTGGTAGTTGGATTTACGAATAAAGTTTCTTTAATGTTGTCTTTTGAAGATAATAATATCCCAGTTAAATTTTTTAAGAATAGAGATTTAGCAGTTTCTTATCTAAACTCTGTTGTGAAAGATGATGATGTTGTATTATTTGAAAATGATTTACCTGATCACCACCCGTAGAATATGAGTGACAATTTAGCAATTATATTTGGTGGCCCCTCACCTGAGCATGATATTTCAATACTTACTGGACTACAAACATCAAGAGTACTTTCCTCAAAAGATAAAGTATTAAACATATATTGGTCTCGAGACAATAAATGGTATTTAGTTGATACTAATCTTGAATCCAAAGATTTTATTGAGAATAACTCAATATTTAAGAAAGAATTAAATATAAAACTTGATTCAAATCCAGGATTTTATCACAAAAAGAAGAAATTAGAGATTTCGACTGTTATCAACTCATGCCATGGTGGACCTGGAGAAGACGGGACTCTTCAAAGCTTACTTGATTTATTGATGATTAAATACAGTGGACCTGGGCTATCTACTTCCCAATTGTGTATGGATAAATATACTTTCTTCACAGTAATGAGTGCAAACAACATTCCTGTATTAAATACTCACTTAATTTCTGATACAAACAAGCCAGATTTTCAGGGTCCTTATATACTAAAGCCTAGATTTGGAGGGTCTTCTATTGGAGTTGAAATAGTTGAAGATTATCAAACTGCATTATCAATTACCAAAAATTCAACACTTTATAATCAAGGCTCGATATTACAACCATTTTTAGAAGAATCGGATGACTTGTTAATTGGTGTAAGAACTTATCCTAATATTGATTACTCGGATATTGAAAAACCTATAAGGTCTTCAAATAATGATATGTTTTCTTACAAAGATAAATATCTAGAGAATGGAGGGCTTGAGGGTTCAAGAAGAGAACTTCCTGCTAAAGTTGACTCTTTAGTTAAGAATCAAATAATTGAAATATTAAATAAATTATTAACAATTTTAGATATAAAAGGTATATGTAGAGTTGACTTCCTGTCTAAAGGCGAGAAGGTATATCTAAATGAGGTAAATACAATCCCAGGAAGTTACGCTTTATATTTATGGGAACAAATTGGTTTGAGCAAATTTGACCTACTCAAGGATATGGTTGATGAAACTAAACTTAAAACTAACAATTGGACCAATGAAGGATCAGACGGAACAGCTCTGAAAAAAGCTAAAGACATTCAAAGCAAGCTTGGTTAATGGTAGGGATTTTTTGGGATTGTGATGGAACAATCATGGACACGGAAAGACTTTATGCCTATGCATGGCAAACTCATTTAAAACAATTTGGATTAAATATTACAGAAGAAGAAATTAGACAATTTGTTGGTGTTGATGATCGTATAGTCCACTCTTTTTATGCTAAGACAGTCCCTCTTGATGATTTTGAAAACACTATGTTTTCCCTTGGAGAAATAATTCAGCAATCATTAAATAATAAGATAATTTACAATGATGCAAAAATATTATTAAAGCAGATTTATGATTTAGATATTAAACAAGCTTGTGTATCTGCAAGCCCTCAAGGGCTATTAAATAAAAAACTTCAAGAAGTTGAAATAGAAAACTTTTTTGACTACATCATTGGAGGTGATATGGTTAAAAGAAATAAACCGTATCCAGATATTTACAACAAAGCAATAGAAAAACTTCAAACATCAAAAAATATTATTATTGAAGATAGCCCCACTGGCATTCAATCTGGAAAAGAGTCAAATAGTTACGTACTTGCAATTAATCGAGGAATGTTTTCAGAAGATCAACTTAATCAAGCAGACTTAGTAGTAGACAAACTAAGTCTTGAAATAATTAATAAAATTTTAGAAACCCTATAAATACGTGATATTACGAAAATAAACTACAAAACTTTCTTAGGCGCAAAATGTGACTAAGATATAGTTAGAACTAAAACAGGAATTTTTCTCCTTGTTAGCTCTTGGTATGATGAGTAGCCACCCCGATTCATGAAGTCCATTTTTTTCCACCACTCTATTCTTTCTTCATCATAAACTTCTCTAGCATTTGCTTCATAAGTATCGCGTCCAATTTGAACTTTACATTCTTGAAATTTAATAAGATTATGATACCAACCCGGATTATTTTTATTCCCACCCTTTGATGCAATTAAGCAAATTTCATTTCCTTCTTTAAGAAAAACTAGTACATTTTTTCTTTCTATCTGTGTTTTAGCTCCTTTAGTATGCAATATCAGACATGGTCGATTGTTTAAAAACTTACCAAATCTTCCGTCTGAGTAAATATATAAATAATTGTGAAAAAATAAAAATAAAAAAATTGAATATCTTTTAAATTTTTTTATGAAATCTTTCATATGTTTAATTTAATTCTTTTCTTCCAACTACTAAAACTATTTGGATAAAAATCAATTGGCTGAGCTAACCTTTGAGCAGGAAACTCATAAAGAGGCTTATTAAATTTTGTTATTTTCTTATATTTAGGAACTGGAGCAAAAGTAGAAGCAAATGATTTATTTTTTAAGTAAATTAACGGATCATCAATTAAAACTGACAAATCTCTTTTTAGCGATATTTCCTTTAAACAATCTAGTAAAAAGTTAATTCTTTTTGTTGAGATTTTTATATTATTTAATAATTTAATATCAAATATAAAAATAACAGGCAAGGTAGAAAAATATTTCATTGAGGGATCATCATCTCCTAAAGACTCAGCTGTTATCCAAACAAATTCTGGATTTTTATCATTAGTTTTAATTTCCTGTGGTCCAAAATTTTTATAAACATCAGTTAATATATCAATATTTTTTTTAGTAACTTCAACACTTTCTGGCCATTCACTTATTGGGCAATTATAATTTAGTTCGCATTCATCACACAGTTTCTTAGCTCTTTTTTGTACTTGAAATTTTGAAAATCCATAAACTTTTCCTGTTTGAGAACCCATTACCCAATGCCAACCTAATCTATTCGCAAACCTAGAACCGTCAACTAAATGTTTAAACATATAATTCTCATAACCATTCCAATCATTTCTATCTCTTAATGAAAAATGAGAGGCAAACCACATTCTTGTCTGGTTTACCATATATCCAGTTTCTTCTAATTCTTTTTTAATTGTTTTTATACAATTCATTTTTTGAGTATCTATATTCTTTCTATCAGCAGTATTTATTGAATAATTTAAGTAATTGTTGGATTTTTTACCTACTATTGCGTATAAATGCCTTGAAAATTCCTGCCAAAGAAGTTCATCTCTGTATTTTGTTTTATCTTCATACTTAAATCTTTCTACATATTTCCATACCTCTTTTAAATCAATTAAGCCATGTCTTATGTATGCAGATAAATATGAAGACCCTCTTTTTGATTTCGGATACACATTATTTCTCAATTTTGAATAATTTGAAATGTCTAGATTATGTAAAGCTAAATCTGCGTTTGATTGACCACCTCTAATTAAAGGTTCAGTATATTCATCACAACATAAATCTAAAAAATGTGAATTGATTATTTCTTCATTAGATGATTCAAGATTGATTAAAGACATTAACTATGGTTAATATTTATCTTGCCCAATTTTAACATTTTTAACAACTTGGATATCTTCAACAGTCTCTAATTCAAAGTTTATTCTCTGACCTTGACGTAAAGTTCGAAATATTGAACCCTTCAATGAACCAGCAGTAATAAAAACTTCAGTTTTATCTGTATCTAATAAGATTATTCCATTGCCAGTGTTTGGATCATATGATTTAACAACACCTTGAGCCATTAAACTTTTTCGCCTCGTTGACGTATTTCTTTAACAACAGACTCTATACCACGTTTGTCAATAATTTTATTTCCACGAGTGCTGACTTTAAGTTTTACCCATCTATTTTCACTTTCTAGCCAGTATCTTTTAGTGATAATATTTGGTTTGAACCAACGGTTATTTCTTTTGTGAGAAAAAGAGACATGTTTGCCTGACCTTGGCTCTCTTCCTGTTACTTGACATCTATTTGCCATATTATTTCCTCTAAATTACAAGTATAACTATAACTAATTTAATAATTTGTAGGTACTTTCATTTTAAAACTTTTTAGGTAATGTTTGATTGTGGTTGAAAGAAGCTTTAAATATCTAAATACAATAAAACTTGATTCTCTGAAAGGTTTCGGCGAGAAAAGATATGCAAGTTTAAAAAAAAGTAATTTAAAATCCGTAGCAGACTTACTTAGGTTCTATCCTCGTAAACATATTGACAGATCAAAAGTGAAATTAATAAATGAGATAAGTCATGATGACCAAAATCAAGAAGTTACAATAATTGGAAACATATCTAATATCTCAGTCTTTACTACGAAAACTCGATTAAGAATCACAACCTTAACTATTAATGACGAATCTGGCAGTGTTAAGGCGAAATGGTTTGGACCTCAATACATCGAAACAAGATATAAAACTGATGAAAGAATAGCACTTTCTGGGAAGCCTGATGTTAAAAAAACTGGAAGTATTGAATTTAAAAATCCTACAATAGAGAAATTTTCAGATATTGAAGAATTAAATGAAACTGGATCATTCATACCTATTTATCAAAAGATAGAAGGAATGACCAGTTCATCCGTCAGAAAGGCATTAAAAGAAATTATATCAATACTAGATACAGATAAAGATAAATTTACTGCAGGTCTTTCCGACATGCTTTCAAATGAAATACTTAAAAAATATTCCCTCATTTCTAGATATGACAGCATGAAGCAAATTCATTTTCCTAAGGATGAAGAACAATATAAAGATGCTCGAAATAGATTAGCATTAGATGAGTTTCTTTACTTGAGGTCCATTTTTGAAAATTTAAAATCAAAATACAAAAGTGAAAACAAAGGTTTAGAGTTTTCATTTACAAAGTCTGATATAGAAAAATTTATAGAACACCTACCTTTCAAATTAACAGAATCTCAATACACAACATCATATGAAATTCTTGATGATCTAATTAAGGAATATCCAATGAAAAGGCTGTTACAAGGTGATGTGGGCTCAGGGAAAACTGTTGTGGCAGCCGTAGCAATCTATGCAGCATATATTTCTGGCTATCAAGTCGCATTAATGGCTCCTACCGAAGTCCTAGCTGAGCAACATTTTAATTCAATTAAGATATTTTTAAAGAATTATGACATTCCTATTAATCTTTTAACTTCTTCAGTGTCTGATAGGGAATCGGTTCTACAAAATATAGATAATGGAAACCCGGGTCTTTTTATTGGTACACATGCATTAATACAAGAAAAAATTCAATTTACAAATTTAGGATTAGCAATAATCGATGAACAACAAAGATTTGGCGTAGAGCAAAGAAAAAAACTTATAAACCAAAGTGGACTTATTCCAGACCAATTAGTTATGACAGCTACTCCAATACCAAGAACAACAGCTTTATCAATCTATGGTGATCTAGAGATTTCATCTATTAATGAAATGCCTCCCGGAAGGAAGGAAGTAATTTCTTACTTATTTTCGGGACTTAAAAGCGATAATAATGCAGTATTTGACAAATGCATTGACCATCTTTCAAACAATTCTCAAATATTTGTAGTCTGTCCTTTCATTGAGGAAAGTGAGTCTTCGGATATTCAATCAGCTGAAAATGTCTACAGCTTGTACAAAGAAAAATTTATAAACCATAATGTCAAAATATTGCACGGAAGAATGTCTTTTGATGAAAAAGATCAAATAATGAATGAAATGAAAAAAGGTGAAATCGATATCTTAGTATCTACAGTTGTCATAGAAGTTGGAATTGATATTCCAAATGCTTCTTTGATGATAATTGAAAGTGCAGAAAGATTTGGGTTGAATCAACTACATCAACTCAGAGGTCGGGTTGGTAGGGGAGAAAAACAGTCTGAATGTATTTTCCATATAACAAATAAAAAATCATTACTAACAATCAGTGATGATGGCAAAAAGAGGCTCGAAGCAATCGTAGAAATTAAAGATGGATTTAAACTTTCAGAAATTGATTTAGAAATAAGAGGTGAAGGAAAAGTAACAGGAACAAGCCAATCAGGGCAGTCAGATTTAAAAATTGCTGATTTGAGGTTTGACTATGAACTTTTATTAAAATCTAAAAATATTTACGATGAATTAAATTCACCTAAGGAAAAAGAACTAATTTTTAAAGAAGCTAAAATTTTATTTCCAAATTATTTTAAGGCAGATGGTACAACTTGAGAATTTTAGCTGGTGATTACAAATCAAGGAAGATAGATACAATCAATAGTCCAAATACTCGTCCAATGATGAGCAAAGTGAGAGAATCTATTTTCAGTTCATTGCAGTTTTCAATTCCTAATTCAGACGTGTTAGATTTATATGCAGGTTCTGGTAGTTTGGGAATAGAAGCGCTAAGTAGAGGTGCTCAGTTTTCTACATTTGTTGAAAGATCTAAAGAATGTATTAAAATTTTAGAAAAAAATTTGAAAGGGCTAGATAATAATTACAAAATTACAAATTCATCAGTTGATGCCTTTCTTCAAACTTCAATAAATAAATATTCAATAGTGTTCTATGACCCACCATTCGATTTTGAAACAAAAATTGTTGAGAATGAAATATCTTTAGTTGGTGACTTAATTGAATTTAGTGGTCATCTTATAATCCATAGACATTCCTCATCACTATCAATTAAATTACCAAAATTTTATGAAATTCGTAAAGAAAAAAATTATGGTCAAAGTAAGATTCTTATATTGAATAAAATATGAAAATTTTAATACCAGGTTCGTTTGATCCGCCAACTAATGGCCACATAGATGTTATTAACAGATGTTCAAAAATATTTACTGAAATTATCGTTGGTGTAGTTGTTAACCCTTCTAAAGATTCATTATTTACCCGTAGTGAAAGATCTGATATGTTGGAAAAAATATTTCAAGACAAACAAAATATAAATATAGAAAGTTTTGAAGGTTTGCTAGTCGATTTTGCATCTAAACATAAAGTTGATGCAATTGTTAAAGGATTAAGGGCTATGACAGATTTTGATTATGAATTTCAAATGGCACAAGCAAACTCCACTCTTGCTGGTTTTGAAACTATCTTTATTCCCTCCTCTCCTGAATATGGGTATTTATCAAGTTCTATGGTTAAGGAAATTCATTCGTATGGAGGAGATGTTTCCTCCCTGGTTCCTGCTGAAGTTTTAAAAAGTTTGACTAATGAGTAGTTCTGAAATAAATTTTGAGGAAGTTATTAAAGGAAATAAACGAGTAGATATTGTTGATAAGCTTGAGGAGTTACGAGCACAATTAAATTCCAATTCATTAAAAGGAAGGCTTAATAAAAAAGATTTAATAAAAAGCATTGATGAGATTATAGATTCTGTACCTGTAGAAATGAGAACAGCTCGCTGGATAGTAAGGGAACAGGAAAGTTTTATTAGCCAAGCAAAACAGGAGTCTAAAAATTTAGTAAATGAAGCTAAAATTGAATCCGAAAATCTTATTGCAAATTCATATGTATTACAAGAAGCCGTTATTGAAGCTAATGCTCTTATAAAACAGGCTGAAGTTGAAACTCAAGCTTATAGAGCT
>Ga0181601_10000714_pt1 | contig 27545 bp, 24 predicted proteins | sample 041ome_8_FD_133020 | JGI IMG/M metagenome (GOLD analysis project Ga0181601, IMG submission 133020) | Coastal salt marsh microbial communities from the Groves Creek Marsh, Skidaway Island, Georgia - 041407BS metaG (megahit assembly) | ecosystem: Environmental > Aquatic > Marine > Intertidal zone... | reverse complement strand
ATCTTTCATACTGAAGGCGCAAAAGACAACATTACTGTGGAAGCAGCCATGCAATGGAATGATGGCTTTGCAGAACAAGTACTTTGCTTTACGAATAACATCCCACAGAAAGATGGTGGAACGCATTTAACTGGTTTGCGCGCCGCAATGACGCGAGTTATAAATAAATACATTGCTGATCATGAGCTTGCGAAAAAGAATAAGGTTGAAACCACGGGCGATGATATGCGTGAAGGACTGACCTGCGTCCTCTCCGTAAAAGTACCCGAGCCAAAATTCTCATCACAGACAAAAGAGAAGCTTGTATCAAGTGAAGTGCGCCAGCCCGTTGAAGACCTCATTGCAACATCATTAGAAGCGTATCTGCTGGAAAATCCTGCCGACGCTAAGCAAATTTGCAGCAAAATTATTGACGCGGCTCGCGCTCGAGAGGCTGCACGACGCGCCCGTGATATGACACGGCGCAAGGGGGTGCTCGATAGTTTCGGCCTTTCAGGAAAGCTTGCCGACTGCCAGGAGCGAGACCCTAAAAAGGCAGAGCTTTATCTTGTTGAGGGCGATTCGGCTGGTGGTTCAGCCAAACAAGGACGTGACCGAAAGTTTCAGGCCATTCTTCCATTAAAAGGGAAGATCCTTAACGTGGAGAAGGCGCGTTACGAGAAACTTCTAAGCTCACAAGAAATTATTTCCTTAATTCAAACTCTTGGTACAGGAATTGGTAAGGACGATTACAAGATTGAGAATCTTCGTTATCACCGAATTATTCTTATGACAGACGCCGATGTTGACGGCTCGCATATCCGTACGTTGCTACTCACCTTCTTCTACCGACAACTCCCCGATCTTATTGAACGGGGCCATGTGTTTATTGCCCAACCTCCCCTTTACAAGATTAAGCTGGGCAAAGAAGAAATTTACGTCAAAGACGATGCGCAACTTCATGAGCATGTATTGAATTACGCGCTTAAAGACCCTCAAATCACTGCTGTTTCAACAGAGATTGACCAGACTAAAAGCATTGTCCAGGAATTAAAATCACTTAAAGCCATTTACCTTGACTATGAGTATTTAATAGGACGTCTTAAACGCGTTTTTGATCCATTCATTGTTGAAATTCTGCGGCTAATAGACTCAAGAGAGCTTGCGGAAGTGGACATTGAGCAACTTAAGGCATCCATTAATGCACATCTCTTGATCCATAGCGAGGGCGATCAAGTCACTAAAATCTTAGTTAACTATGACGACACATCGGCACAGTCCCTGACTGTGGAGCGCCTACGTTCAGGTAACCATCATCATTTCACGATCGATCAACTTGCGCTGAATCACCCTGATGTTCTAGCTTTAAAAGAGAAGTCCCAACAACTGAGCCGGCAGCTGCCACACCCGGTTTTGTTAAAGGCCAATCAGAGCGCTACGCCCATTCAGAGTTATCACAACCTTATCCAGCAGCTTTGTGAGTCCGCTGAACGATCCATCTCAAAACAGCGCTATAAAGGTCTTGGCGAAATGAACCCAGAGCAATTGTGGGAAACAACCATGAATGTTGAGACACGTACGTTGTTGCAGGTCAACATTGAGGACGCCATTGCAGCTGATGCCATCTTTACGACTTTAATGGGTGAAGAAGTGGAGCCGCGGCGACAGTTTATTGAGAACAATGCGTTGCGCGTTTCGAACCTGGATATTTAGACAGACTTCTTTTGCCGTTGGGTGTCGCAGTGGAGCACAAGCAAAATCTGACGCCTTTAACGGTCGCCATTTCTTCCCGTGCCCTTTTTAACTTTGAGGAAGAAAACACGGTTTTTGAGGAACAGAACGACAAACACTATATGAGTCTGCAATGGGCTCGACTGAATCAACCGGCCAAGCCCGGTGTAGCCTTTAACCTGGTCAAGAAACTTTTAAGTTTCAATCAAGAGGGAGACAACCTTACCGAGGTGGTTGTGCTCTCGCGCAATGACCCTGTGTCAGGTCTTCGTATATACCATTCCATTGCTCATCATCAATTGAAAATTGAACGGGCTGTTTTCACTCGCGGGCGATCTCCGTATAAGTACCTGCACCCACTAAAAGCCTCGCTATTTTTATCAGCCAATACAGATGACGTTGAGCAGGCGCTTCGCCTTGGATGCCCGGCAGCCCATGTTTATCCGGTTGCAGTTCCCGAGTCCGAGTCTCAACAGGTTAATGAATTACGAATTGCCTTTGATGGCGATGCCGTGCTTTTTTCAGATGAGGCCGAACGTATTTACCAAAAGGAAGGCCTTGTCGCGTTTGTTGACCACGAAAGAAAACATGCGGCGACCCCACTGAGTCCGGGACCTTTTAAACCCTTCCTAGAGGCTTTGGTTCAGTTGCGCGAAAAGGTTCGTCAGACAGACCTAACAGTACGAACAGCGCTTGTAACGGCGCGCTCTGCCCCCGCCCATGAACGAGCGATTCGAACCTTAAAGGCCTGGAATATTGAAATTGACGAGGCGATGTTTCTTGGTGGGCTAAAGAAAACAGACTTTCTGGCTGCTTTTTCACCGGACTTCTTTTTTGATGATCAGACTCGAAACTGCCAAGATGCCCTTTCAGTGAGCCCAACAGGCCATGTTCGCTCAGGCATTACAAACGAGCCCAAAGTCTCAACCAATTAAGCGGACTTTTCCTTTTTAGCGGCGAACTCAAATCCCACCTTGCCGTCTGTTCCAAGGGTTAAGAAAGCTTTGAACTTTCGCTTCGTACGATTTGAAACAAAACCTGTAAGAAGACTTGTTTTTTTCTCGGTAAGTAGCCTTGCCATCTCGGCCCGATCGATAATTTGCTGAAGAATGGATAAGCCCGATTTAAAGTCACAACTTCTTTGCGGCCCAACAGCCTTTTCGCAGACATACCCGTTGCCATGTTCGAAGACATTGGACTGGCACTTGGGGCAAGGGCCAATGGCTGTCTGCCCGTCGAAGCTAACTGGCTCAGCATTCTGATCATCGTCCTTGTTGCCAAAGTCAAACTCCAGCTTGAACTCAGGGGTGAGAACAATAGTACCAACAAAAGGAAAACCGGTTCGGCCACGGAAGCCCTCAGCGGGACCAAATCGCCGTTCAGTGATAAAACTTTCTGCCTCGGTCGGACTGAGAATTCGACCCCCAGGAATCTTGGTAAAGGAGAAGTCACATCCCTGGCAGCTGTAGCGACGATAATTCTCGACCACCGACCCGCCGCATTTGGGGCAGGCCACTTTCAGTGTGGTGTAATCACCAGGAATGGTCTCGCTGTTGTAATTACGGGCTCTGTCAACAATATGATGGGTGAGCTCGGAAATCTCCTGCATAAAGCTTGTCGGGTCGCGTTGCCCAAGCTCGATCTCTTTAAGCTTAAATTCCCAGTCGCCTGTAAGTTCAGCCTTTGAAAGGCTGTCCACACCAAGCCCACGAAGCAAAGTCATGAGCTGAAAGGCTTTGGCCGTAGGTGTAAGTTCCCTGCCCTCACGAACCACATACTGCTTAGCAATCAGCTCTTCAATAATGGCGGCACGGGTTGCCGGGGTACCAAGACCCTTGCCCGACATGGCATCACGCTTTTCCTCATCGTCTACAAAACGACCCGCGCCCTCCATCGCGCTTAAAAGTGTGGCCTCTGAATAACGAGCCGGCGGCTTGGTTTGAAGCTCATGCAGTTCATGGCTTGCAAGCGCAATGCTTTTTCCTTCTGGAAGCGGAGGTAGAAAAGGCTGTTCGTCGATGGTCTTGCCATAAACCGCCATCCATCCAGCTGCCTTAAGCACCTTTCCCTCGGTCCTAAAGAAGTTATTCGCAATCTCAGAAATACGTGTGGTGTTTAGAAACTCGGCTGGAGGAAAGAAAACAGCAAGCGAACGACGAACAATAAGATCAAAAATCTTGGCCTCAGGTTCAGTAAGACTCTTAGGAATCTGGCCCGTTGGAAAGATCGCAAAGTGATCGGAGATTTTGGCGTTATTAAATATCTTCTTATTCGGAACAATAAGCTTTTCCGATACAAGCTGAGAGGCAAACGATTTGTACTCCGATAGTTTTGAGAGCGACTTAAAGCAGCCAATAACGGTTTCAATATAGTCTTCTGGCAGGGCCTTTGAATCGGTACGGGGGTAAGTGACTACCTTATGCTTCTCATAAAGCGCCTGAGCAAGCCCAAGAGAAGCTTTGGCCGAAAATCCAAAACGAGCATTGGCTTCACGCTGCAAACTTGTAAGGTCAAAGAGCATTGGCGCTGACTGACTGCTTGGTTTGGTTTCCTCCGAAACCTTCGTAAGCATTCCCTTGGCAAGGCAGGCCATGACAGCGTCGGCCTTTGTCCGATCCCATAGCCGGTCTGCCCGTGAATCAGGACTGTCCTCCGATTTTGAAAACAGTGGGTCAAACCATTTGCCCGTGTACTGCTCCGTGCCGGTGTCAAAAATTGCTGAGACCTCAAAATACGTTTTGGCCTGAAAGCGTCGAATTAAATCTTCGCGATCAACCAAGATGGACAGCGTGGGTGTTTGAACACGCCCTACCGTCGTAAGGAAGAAACCCCCATCTTTGGAATTAAAAGCCGTCATGGCCCGCGTGCCATTGATTCCGACCAACCAGTCGGCCTCCGATCGACAGCGTGCAGCGTTAGCAAGGCTTTGTAGGTCTTTGTCGCTGCGAAGCTGTCGGAATGCCTCGCGAATGGATTCTGGTGTCATGGATTGCAGCCAGAGCCGCTGAATCGGCAGCTTTGACTTGGTGTACTGCATGATCAACCGAAAGATAAGCTCCCCTTCCCGTCCGGCATCGCAGGCGTTAATAACACCTGTGATGTCCTTACGCTTAAGGAGGCGGGCAAGAAGCTTTAGGCGCTGTTCAGACTTTGGCAGAGGCTTTAAGTCAAATGCTTCTGGAATGACAGGTAGATGGGCAAAAGACCACTTCCCTCGTTTAACTTCAACACCTTCGGGTGGAACAATCTCGAGCAAATGTCCTACTGCGGACCCGACAACCATTTCAGCACTTTCAAAATAATCGGACTCTTTCTCAAACCCGCCAAGCGCCTTTGCAATATCGGAGGCCACCGAGGGCTTCTCAGCAATAACCAAAAGCTTGCCTGTTGTAGGAGATTTAGAAGTCATGGGGATTTTGTTTGCCTTAGTGGTTTTTGAAACGGACCCAACGCCCATCAGGCAGGCGGCAGGCTTTTTGGTCGAGTTCTAGCATGAGCAGTCCAGCAATAAGATCATTTTCCTTGCAATGTTCTGGAAGTGTTGACAGTAGCTCCGTTAGAGACTGAGGCTCATAACGAAGCGCTGAGTTCACCAGATCATAACGAGGATCTCTCATTTCCGGAAAATCGTCTTGCCATGTCTTTGGCTGAAATGTGTCTTTCCCTTGTTTTCTGCGGACGGGAAGCTTGGTTTGCGGTGGAAGCGCTCGACCTAGATCGGTTAGAAGCTCATGCGGTGACTGAACCAGCCCAGCCCCCTGGCGTATAAGTTGATGACCACCACAAGAGAGCTCAGAGTGCACGGACCCTGGGAGCGCATAAATATCTTTTCCCAGTTCAAGCGCGATGCTCGCCGTCGTCAAGGCTCCACTTTTCGGACCCGCCTCAATGACCAGAAGTGCGTCGCAGAGCCCAGCAATAATTCGGTTGCGATGCAGAAATTGGTGGGGCCTTGGCGGTGTGTTGGGCTCGTACTCCGAAATGGCTGCACCTCCCGTCTCGAGCACCTGTTGAAGCAGCTGCTGATGTCGCGCTGGGTAACAAAAGCGAAAGCCATGGGCCACCACAGCAATGGTGCTGTTTCGACCTGCCGAAATGGCGCCACGGTGTGCGGCCGCATCAATGCCCACAGCAAGCCCACTGATTACAACGCAACCTGCTGTGGCAAGCTCGTTTGCGAACCAAAAACTGTCTTCAATACCCTGTTGACTGGCATGACGACTGCCAACTATGCCAATAATGGGACGGCTCAGCAGGCTTGGCTCGCCAAGCAGGTAAATAGACCTTAATTTTGGCTCCAGCGTGTCAGGGACATAACCGTGCTTAACGAGATCGAGTGTTTGTGGTGTGTCTACCTGGCTAGGCTGAGGTCGATTGAGAGTCTTTGCGTTTGTCACAAGAAGCCTTTCAATAAAATGGGGGCCTCTAGCCTAGGCGTCAACTAGAAACTTTCTATCCGACGTTTTGAATAGTCTAAAATTTGTGCATGGCACTGCTTAAGATTCTTCATTACCCTGACCCGAGGCTTCGCACAATTGCAAAGTCTGTGGAGCACTTTGACGACGAACTTGTGAAACTCGTTGCGGATATGGCAGAAACCATGTACGACGCCGTTGGCATTGGGCTTGCAGCCACCCAAGTCAATGTTCACAAGCAGGTCATCGTAATGGACCTCTCTGAAGATCGTTCCGACCTAAAGGTGTTTATTAATCCGGTCATTCAGAAGGCATCCAATCAACATGTTGCCCATCAGGAGGGCTGTCTCTCTGTACCAGGTGTGTTCGATGAGGTGCAACGGCCCGACCTCATTCATGTGAAGGCGCAGGAGCTTAATGGCAAGACCTTCGAGCTTGAGGCTCAAGGTCTATTGGCGGTCTGTCTGCAACATGAAATGGACCATTTAAATGGCAAAGTTTTTGTAGACTACCTCTCACGACTTAAACAAGGCCGAATTAAAACCAAGTTACAAAAAGCGGAGAAACTGGCAACAGCCGACTCCGTCCCCCCCCTTTATTAGCGCTATACGCAAGGCAGATCGCATTGACTAGACTGCGTGTAGGTTTTGCTGGCACGCCTGATTTCGCGGCCACCATTTTTCTCAAGCAACTCGCGAATCCTCAGCTTCAGGACCTCGTGGATTGGGCACTCGTTCTATCCCAGCCCAATCGCAGGGTAGGTCGTGGTCGTACCTTAGAGCCCTCTCCGGTTAGTCGAGTCGCGCTTGAACGGGGAATCGACTTGCTGACCCCCGAGAATCTTCGAGGCTTCGACCCGGCCAGCCAGTCTGCCGTTGAGGCGATTAAGACAAAGAACCTTGACCTTCTTGTTGTTATTGCCTTTGGCCAGCTTTTGCCCGCGCAGGTCTTGGCTCTGCCAAGGTACGGTTGCGTTAACCTGCATGCCTCCCTGCTTCCTCGTTGGCGAGGGGCCGCCCCTATACAAAGAGCTCTTCAGGCCAATGATCCGCAGACTGGGGTCTGCCTTATGCAGATGGACGATGGGCTTGATACAGGCCCTGTATGGAGCCGTGCATCAACGCCCATTGATCCGCTTGATAACGCACAGACTTTGCACGACAGGCTGGCTGACCTGGCCACGGAGCTTTTACAGAGTTTTCTTACGAATAGACCGTTCGAAACGAGTCATCCCGAGCCTCAGCTCGAGGAGGGCGTTCTCTATGCCAAGAAAATCAAACCGGAGGAGCGGCACTGCTCCTTTGTTGACGCGGCAGATCGCGTCTACGGACTCATTCGTTGCCTAGACCCAAGCCCGGGCGCCTCTGCTCAGATTCAAGGGCAAGCCCTTAAATTTGGCGGCGTAAGGCTCCTAGAGCGTCATGGGCAGTGGGGGCAACCCGGGGAAATTGTGGCCTTGGCCGAGGCTCATAAAGGGCTTGTCGTGGCATGTGGCAGTGGCGCAGTGGAGCTTGGTTGGCTGCAGCGAGCGGGTGGAAAGCGACTGAAAGCCCATGATTTTCAGAAGGGTTTTGGGCTGCGGTCTGGTGAGTGCTTCGGCCCTGAGGGGTCAATCGCCTAGGAACTCGTCCTAGAATGGCTCGTCTAAATCAAGAGCAGCCTTTTTTCTGGGCTCTTTTTAATCGAGTGAGGAAACCATGTTTAATTGGCTAAAGACAAGCATGCTAATGGCGGCCATTGTTGCCTTGTTTGCGCTTATTGGAAGCCTTATGGGTGGTCAATCAGGCATGCTCATCGCCTTAACGTTTGCCTTGGTTATGAACATTGGAGTCTATTGGTTCTCGGACAAGCTGGTGCTGCGTATGTACAACGCCCGTCAGGTCGATGCCTCGACAGCCCCCGAGTTCTACACCATGGTGCAAGAGCTCGCCCGGTATGCGAACCTACCTATGCCGAAGGTTTACATTATTGACGAAGACTCACCCAACGCCTTTGCCACGGGCCGTAATCCTGAGAATGCTGCCGTTGCGGCAACAACGGGTCTTTTGCGACTCCTTACTGCGCGTGAGACTCGGGGCGTTATGGCACATGAGCTTGCCCATGTCATGCACCGCGATATTCTTATTTCAACCATATCGGCCACCATGGCGGGTGCTATTTCTGCACTTGCCAATTTTGCCCTGTTCTTTGGTGGCCGTGACGGTGAGGGACGTCCTGTGAACCCTGTGGTGGGCATTCTCATTATGATTCTCGCCCCTCTTGCTGCAAGCCTTATTCAAATGGCCATTTCGCGTGCACGGGAGTTCGAAGCTGATCGGGCGGGCGCTGAATTAGCCCAAGATCCCGAAGCGCTTGCCAGCGCGTTGCAGAAGATTGATCATTATGCGAGAGGTATGGCTTTCCCAGCGGCCGAGCGCCATCCCGAGACAGCTCAAATGATGATCATGAATCCTTTGTCTGGCCGCGGCATTGCCGGTTTGTTCTCAACCCATCCGTCGACAGAAGAACGAGTCATGAGACTTCGACAAATGATCTCATGACAAAAATGCCAGAGCATCAAAGCCCCTTGTGGCAGTTGATGCTCTGGGCTGCAGACGGACTTAGAAGTCGTCTTTCCGTTCACACCGACCATGACCATGGTCAAGGGGCTGTCTCAATCCACAAGGTGCCGGAGCATGCTCGAGCTGCAGTGCTTGACCTGCAGGCGCATGGTATACGAGCGTTTGGGCTCACTCAGTCGCATTTAAATCGCTTCTCTCGAGGCCACACCTCTGAGGCGCTTCGATCACTTTTAGCAGTAAGCCTTGGTGCTTTACGGCGGTCTTACCGGCCAGAGTATGTAGTGGTTGATCAGACAGTTGAAGCCTGCCAACGCGTGTCCCATCGATCCAAGGGTTTTGCCAACGCCTTTTTGCGGTCGGTGATTGGACTTCAACCAGGCCTTGATCAGGAGACCGAGGAGGCTCGATGCAATGCGCCTTTATGGTGGAGAAAGCGACTGACTCGGGCCGGCCTGATTGATATCTATCGCAAGACCTGCCTTTTGCCTCCAGTCTTTTGTCTACGTTTCCTTGGGTCAGAGGTCCAGAAAATCAATTGGCAAGGGCGGCTTGAGGAGCTCGGCCTTCGCACCCACTGGCAAGGTTCCAAGACGGTTTGGCTTTCACCGGCGCTTACTGTTCAAAAGATTCCTGGCTATTCAGAAGGCCTCTTTCGTGTTCAAGATGCCTCTGCCCAGCGACTTGCCGAGCTTATTGACGCTGAGCGACCCGACGATCTTGATGTGCTCGATGCCTGTGCCGCTCCTGGTGGCAAGACGTTTCTTCTGGCTGAGCATCCCTTCCGAAGTCTTTGGGCGATGGACCGGTCTGAGCAAAGGCTTGATCGACTTGTTGGGGAAGCGCAGAGGCTTTCGCCGATGCTTAAGGTGCAGCCTCTTGTAGCCACGCATTCGATTGCCCAGGACGCCTGGCCACGTGGCTGCTCGGAGCAGTTTGACCTCATTGTTCTTGATGCGCCTTGCTCAGGTTCGGGGGTGGTTCGCCGTCATCCTGAGATTCCATGGCGCCAGACCCCTCGCTCACTGGCAGACCTGGTTCAGACGCAGGCCAATCTTTTGGCGGGTCTTTGGGACCGGCTTCGTCCTGGTGGTAAGCTCGTTTACATTACCTGCTCTATTTTTCCTGAAGAAGGGGAGGAGCAGATTAAGAAATTTATGTTGGTACAAAAAAATTGCCACCGGCTCTCTGCGCCTGGTCTCATTCTTCCTAGCCATCGAGAGCACGAGGGTGTTCCGACCGGAGAAGACGGGTTTTTCTATGCTCGATTGGCAAAAACGCCGCCCAAATAAGTCCTGGGGTGTTCAAAGTCTAAAGGTGAGTATTGGTTTGTGCGGCAGGCGCCTGGCCTTGCTGCTTATCTTTGCCTTTGTGGGCGCTGGGCTTGCTTCTTTGCCCAGCGAGACGCGGGCGGCCGATGCAACCCTTCCCTCGCTTATGGTCGCCGAGCCTCGCCTTCAAAGAGACCTGGCTGGTTACTGGATACTAAAGGGTGGCGTAAGTGTCTCTTTAAGTCCTTCTTTGATTGCTGCCATTGAGCGCGGCGTCCCTTTGGAGTTTGAGTCGATATTCCGTGCCAGACAAACCCATTGGGGTTTCTGGAAAAGGCTTGTCTATCAGGAAAAAAGAGTGGCTAGACTCCAGTTCCAGCCACTTACTCGCTTGTTCTATGTCTTCAAACAGGGCGCTCCTGTTGAGGCGTTTGACGACCTTACGAAAGCCCTAAGGGCCTGCTTGGTGGTGAAGGATTGGCGAGTGGCGCCCCCCGAGAAGGCCTTTGAAGGGTTGGAGCTCGGCCTGAGGCTTCGGCTTGATGAAAACGCTTTGCCAAAGCCCTTGCTTATCGGTGCTCTAACAACCGCAGATTATCAACTGACAACGGGCTGGCTAAGCGTTCACTACGGTGAAGGGAGTCTGTTGCCATGAGCCTCACCTTACGGCTATCTCTTCTGCTTGCCTTCGTGATGGGTGGTGCATTGCTTGCGCTTTTATCGCAGGCCTCCGAAAGTGAGTCCAGGCTCGACGGCTTTTTCTCATGGCTACTCACCGCCAACTTATTTGTGGTGGGAGCGATGGCGGTGCTTGCGGTACTCGTCATTGTGAGAGCTGTTAAGCGGGTTCGTAACAAGGTGTTTGGATCAAGATTAATGATTCGTCTTGCCTTGGCCTTTGCCGTCATGGGCATTGTTCCTGTGGTTCTCGTTTCACTTGCCTCGGTTCAGTTTTTGGCGCGCTCCATCGACTCCTGGTTTTCTGAGAGCGTCGAAAATGCCCTCGATTCTGGGCGGTCTTTGGGTCGTGCAACCGTTGAGGCGCTTCAGGCCGAGACCATTCTGCAGGCAAGGCGCCTAGCGGTGGCCCTTGAGTCGGTCGCCGATGATGAGCTTTCAGCGGTTGTTTCAGCGGCAACCTCCGGTCGCGAGGGTTTAGAGGTTCTGGTTTTGAATCTTAAGGGCCAGGTGCTTGCTGTTCAAAGCAGTTCTTTGTTTCAACTTCTCCCTGACGTCCCCGATGCAGAACTTATTGAAAAGGCACGCGCGGCCCGTCAGCTTGTCATGATTGAGCCCATTGCTGGAGGGCCACCATGGGCCTTGCAGGTGCGTGCCCTGGTCTTGTCGATTCGACCCGAACCGGGCCTCAGTCAGGTGCGAATGGTTCAGTGGAAAGAGCCCATTCCCCAGGTGTTGGCAGAGAGCATCTATTCCTTGAACGAGGGGTTTACCGACTACCAGCAGCTTGCCTTGGGCAAAGAAGGTATTCGAAAAATCTATGGCGTTACCTTAAGTCTTGCGCTTTTGCTGGCGGTTTTTTCAGCGGTGCTCATGGCCGTGCTTCTAAGTGGCTGGTTATCGGGACCATTACGCGCCCTTGAGAAGGCAACCAAGGCCGTTGGTTCGGGGGACTACCGCCCCATTCGCGAGGACACCACCGATCATGAGCTCAATGATCTGGTTCGTTCTTTTAACGAAATGACGCGTCAGCTACTCGAAGCGCAAAGCATTGCCCGCGAGAATCAACAGAAAACGGAAGCCGCTCGCGAATTTCTCTCTCAAGTCCTTTCACACGTATCTGCGGGAGTTTTGGTTTTTGACGCCCAGTGGCAACTGCTGCAGTTTAATCAGGCGGCGCAACGCCTTTTGGGTAAGGAGCTTGGCCCAAGTCTGACGTCAAACTTTTATGCGCTTTGGCCCGATGAGCAAATTAAATCGCTCATGCAGTCCTTAGATATCGCTTCAGAATCTCAGGAGCAGCTTGAGTTTTCTCAAGGGGCAGGGCTTGCCACCTTTGTGGTGAGCGGCACCCGCCTGCCCGAAATCCCTGGTCAAGAACCAGGGCCTCGCTTTATTGTTGTCTTCGACGATGTCACTGGGCTGATCTCGGCCGAGCGCGCTCGAGCCTGGGCTGAAATGGCGCGACGGATGGCCCACGAAATCAAGAACCCGCTAACCCCCATTCAGCTATCGGCAGAGCGTCTGCAGCTAAAGCTCACTGACCGGCTTACCAATGAAGATCGAGAGCTTTTGGTGCGGTCGTGTAACACCATCGTGGATCAGGTGCATGGCCTTAAAACCATGGTCGATGAGTTCAGAAACTATGCGCGGCTTCCTAGCGCAAACCCTGAGCGACTGAACCTCGCTCACCTTATCTCGGAGGTTATGCCTTTGTATGTCTCAGACCCCAGCATCGAACTTATGGAGACGGACGACTGTTGGGTTTGGGCCGACAGGGGGCAGCTCATACAGATTCTTCATAACCTCGTTCAGAATGCCCAGGACGCCTGTTCTTCAACGGAATCTTCACCCCCCGACGCGGTTGGTTCTGATGACCGTCACGGGGAGCAAAAAAAGCCTAAAATAAAAATTGGTTGTAAAAAATTGACATCTTCAAAGGAGCCTTGTTGCTTGTTACTTGTTGAAGACAATGGCCCGGGAATTCCGCCCGACATGCTTAGCCGTTTGTTCGAACCCTACGTGACCACGAAGCCAAAGGGCACGGGTTTGGGCTTGGCCATCGTGAAAAAAATAGCGGAAGAGAATCGGGCAGAGATTCGTCTTGAGAATCGTTTAGACGCATTGGGCAAGGTGTTAGGAGCAAGAGCGGTCTTAACCTTACCCACGCTCACCGAGCCGTCTTCTGAGATGAGGCCTGAGCCTCACTCTAACAAAGGCCTTACTGATGTCTGATATTTTGATCGTTGATGATGAGCTTGGGGTTCGTGAGCTTTTGCTCGAAGTGCTTGAGGATGAGGGCCATAGCGTGACCTTGGCAAACAATGCCGCACATGCTCGTCAGGCAAGGGTGAGTCAGGCCTATGACCTTGTCCTTTTGGACATATGGATGCCCGATACCGATGGAGTAACCTTACTTAAAGAGTGGTCTGCACAAGGGCTTCTTACTATGCCCGTTGTCATGATGTCAGGCCACGCCACCATTGACACAGCCGTTGAGGCCACTCGAATCGGCGCCTTTGATTTTCTCGAAAAGCCAATTGCCTTGGCTAAGCTTTTGAAGACAGTGGAAACAGCCTTGGCTCGAGCTCAGGCTCAGAAGGCATGGAAACAGGCACTTGAGAGTGCTAAGCCGCAGTCATCGTCTCAGCTTCTTGATCCTGTCGAAGAAGAGGAAGAGGTTCGACCTGAAGAACGGGCTGAGCAGGCTCTTTTGGCAATCTCTCTTGATCAGCCTTTGCGGGAGGCGAGGGATGCCTTCGAAAGGGTTTATCTTGAGTACCAACTCTCTAAACAAGGGGGAAGTATGACCCGGCTTGCCGAGCAGTCGGGTCTCGAGCGCACGCACCTGTATCGCAAGCTCAAGCAACTGGGCATGGATACGGTTCGTTCAAGTGCTCGTAAAACACTTGCATGAGAATCCTTATTCTCGGGGCAGGACGCGTTGGCGCAGGCCTTGCCGAACTGCTGGTTCAAGAGCGTAATGACATCACTGTCGTCGACACAGACTCCGACTCCCTTGGCACTCTACAGGAGCGTTTTGACCTAAGAACCGTTCAGGGTTCGGCCACCAGCCTGTCTGTACTTCAGTCAGCAGGCATCGAAGACACTGACATTCTTATTGCGGTGACGGCCCATGATGAAATTAATCTGGTTGCCTGTCAGATTGCACATCGATGCTTTAACGTGCCGCAACGTATTGCGAGGGTTCGATCCCAGCAGTGGACCCAAAACCCGGAGCTGTTGTCGACCGAGGGTTTTGCAGTGGATGTTGCCATTAGCCCCGAAGGCACCATTACGGACTATTTGACACGCCTTATTGAGATACCCGAGGCACTTCAGGTGCTTGAGTTTGCCAATGGGCGTGTTGGACTCTTAGCCGTTCGGGCAGATGCCACAAGCCCCTTGGCCTATCGTCCAATTAAAGAACTGCGTCAGCATCTACCTGCCATTGACTGTCGCGTGGTAGCTGTCTTTCGTAACGGCAAGGCCATTCTTCCTCGTGGTGATACCCGCATCGAGCCTGACGACGAGGTTTTTTTTGTGGCCGCTGCCGAGCATATTCACTTGGTGACACAAGAACTTCATCAGCTTGATGAACCCGTTCGAAGGGTCATGATTGTGGGCGGTGGCAATATCGGTCAGCGTCTTGCACAGGCCATCTCACACAAAATTCTGCCAAAAATCATTGAGGGGAATCAGCGTCGATGCGAAATGCTTGCCCAAGAGCTCAATGGGAAGGCACTTGTTTTACACGGTGATGCCACCGACGAGACGCTTTTGGAAGAAGAGAATGTGGCGGGGATGGATTTGTTTCTGGCGCTCACGAACGACGACGAAAATAACATTATGTCGGCGCTTCTCGCGAAGCGGCTGGGCGCTCGACGAGTCGTGGCCCTTATTAATCGTAAGGCCTACGCGGAGCTGATGGAGGGGGGTCGCATTGATATTGCGCTGACTCCTTCGCACACCACCCTAGGCGCTCTTCTAAAGTATGTGCGCCGGGGCGATGTGTCAGTGGTTCACAGCTTACGGCGAGGCGCCGCCGAGGCGCTTGAACTGGTTGCGCATGGTGATTCAAAAACATCGAAGGTTGTGGGGCGACGTATTGAAGAGGTGGGTCTACCCACTGGGGCTTCCATTGGTGCGATTGTTCGTGGTCATGGGCCTGACGCGCAGGTCATCATGGGCCATCACGATGTACTTATTGAGCGAGAAGATCATTTAATTGTCTTTGTAACCAACCGAAAGACCATACCGAAAGTGGAGAAGCTCTTTCAGGTTGCCGCGGGCTTTTTCTAATGCACACCCCTCGGCCCAACTCGGCCTGGATTGTCCTTCACATTCTTTCAGTTCTTGTTGGGCTTTTTGGATTTGCTTTTCTTATTCCCATTGGCTTTGCCATTGGTATGAACGATGACGGGCTGGGTGCTTTTGTTAAGGCGGGCCTTTTAACATCGGGTATAGGCTTCTCCCTAGCCTACCTCACACGGGTTTCAAACAAAGACCTTCGACCTCGCGACGGCTTTCTTCTCGTCGCTCTCGTCTGGCTTGTACTCGCACTTTTTGCGAGTCTTCCACTTTATTTCTATTTTCCAGACCTTCGATTCAGCCAGGCTTTTTTTGAAGGAATCTCGGCACTAACAACCACGGGCGCAACCGTCTTGGTGGGTCTTGATTCCATGCCGCCGTCGATTCTTATTTGGCGAAGCCTTTTGCAGTGGTTCGGTGGTATGGGAATTATTATTCTTGCGGTTGCCATTCTTCCTTTGTTAGGCGTTGGTGGCATGCAGCTTTTCAAGGCCGAATTCTCTGGACCATCCAAAGACGCCAAGCTCACGCCACGCATTACAGAGACCGCTAAGGCACTTTGGGGAATTTACTTGTTTCTTTCGTTTTGCTGTTTTACCGGCTACTGGCTAGCTGGCATGTCCTGGTTTGATGCGCTTATTCATACAGGTACCACGGTAAGCATTGGCGGCTTGTCGAGCCATGATGCAAGCCTTGGTTATTTCAATGACCCGGTGATTGAGGCGGTGGCCATTACCTTTATGCTGCTCTCAGGCATTAACTTTGTGATGCACTTTTCGGCCTTAAAAAATCGTTCGATTCGTCCCTATCTGGGCTGTCCCGAGGCAAAGTACTTTCTTTTTTCAGTGGCCTTTGGCGTAATCGTTGTCTGGCTTACCCTGTGGGGTCATGGTGTTTACGAAACAACGGCTCAGGCGTTTCGGATGGCTGCATTTAATGTTGTGGCTATTGTTACGACCACCGGCTATGCAACCGCCGATTACGGCAGCTGGCCAGCTTACGCGCCCTGGCTCATGATCTTCTTGTGTGCCTTTTCAACAAGTTCAGGCTCAACCGGCGGCGGCATAAAAATGATACGGCTCGTGATTATGGCCAAGCTTGCTCAACGTGAACTCATGCGAATTATTCATCCTCGATCGGTTCAGCTTGTTCAGCTAGGGTCGTCCTCGGTGTCGCAGTCCGTGGTCTTCGCGGTTCTGGCCTATATGTTGGCTTACGGCGCTACCGTAATGGTCGCCACCTTCTTGTTGCTGCTTTCGGGAATGAATGACATCACGGCCATCAGTGCGGTTCTGGCTTGCATCAATAACCTGGGTCCTGGTCTCAACGAGGTTGGACCGTCGGGTAACTATGCTGGTCTTACAAACTTCCAGCTCTGGGTCTTAGCCTTTACGATGCTGATGGGCCGGCTGGAACTGCTTACCGTGATTGTTCTTCTTATACCGGCCTTCTGGCGAAGCTAGTCGTAGTTGTAAAACCCTTTTTTAGTTTTTCGTCCAAGCTGACCGGCATCGACCATCTCTTTAAGAAGGGGTGCAGGCCTGTACTTCGGGTCTTCAAAGTGGTCTGACAAGACATTCATGACTGCAAGCAGAACATCAAGCCCAACAAGGTCTGCAAGGGCAAGAGGCCCAATGGGATGGTTACACCCAAACTTCATGCCGTCATCAATTTCCTGGGCCGAGGCAAGACCCTCGGCGTAAACAAAAATAGCTTCATTAATCATGGGGCAGAGAATACGATTGACAACAAAGCCTGCACTGTTTTTTACGCGAATAGGAGACTTTCCAAGAAATTCAGCAATGGCTACAACACGATTGGTTGTAGCGGAATCGGTTTGCAGACCCTCAATGACTTCCACCAGCGGCATCATGGGCACGGGATTAAAGAAGTGCATTCCGATGAACTGACTGGGCCGGTCCATTTGTCGGGCCAGACGCGTGATGGAAATGGAGGACGTGTTGGTCGCGACGATAGCGCTTTCACTCGCAACGGCAGAAAGACCTTGAAGAATTTTCACCTTAATTGGCTCATTCTCGGTTGCAGCTTCAATGAACAACTCTGACGAACTCATTGCGCTGACATCGGTTGTGGTGGTGATGCAGGAAAGCGCGTGGTCTTTCTGTTCGGAGCTAAGCGCTTCTTTCTTTATTAGCCGATCGAGCGAACCGGAAATTGCTTTAACTGCGCGATCAAGGGCCTGGGTATCGAGGTCTTGCAGAGTCACCTGCACTCCCTTGGTGGCAAAGGCTTGGGCAATACCGCTGCCCATGGTTCCTGCTCCAATAATTCCGACGTTTTTGATAGTCATTGCATTCTCCTGACATTTAAAAATAAATCCTTGATTATTGAAAACTGTACAGGGCAAGCGTGCAGCGCAGGGTTGGCCACTGCTTAACTTCCACCATCGTGCCATTGCGCCCCTCGGCTAGGTAGGCATGTTGGTGAACAGTAAAGCCCAGCATGGCAAGGAGCCTCTCAAAGTCTTGTGTCGTGGCGAAGTGATGGTTTGGAGTGTCGTACCACTGGTAAGGAAGTCGCTTATTCACAGGCATGCGCCCCTTGGCCAGTGACACAATATGAGACCAGTGACCAAAATTGGGGATGCTCACGACGCAACGCTTTCCAAGCTGTCGCATTTCCTTGAGAACCATCTCCGTCTCATGGGTGGCCTGCAGGGCTTGTGAGAGCACCACAATATCAAATGCGTTCTTTGAAAAAAGGCTCAGTCCAGCATCGATATTCGTTTGAATAACGTTGACACCCTTGCCTAGGCAGGCCATCACGTTGTCATGATCGATTTCGGCGCCATAGCCGTGACAGGCCTTGTTTCTTTGTAGCCAAGCCAAAAGCTCCCCTTCCCCACAACCCAGGTCAAGCACCTTGGAGCCCTGCGGAATCCACTGGGCGATCACCTGCAGGTCGGGCCGCAGAACCATGTCGAGACCTTCCTTTTGGTCTTTTTTTATAAGACTGCTAGCGAAGCTCATGAGCAACTCGTTGAAAGTAACTGCGAATCAGGCCGTGGTACTTAGGGTCGTCCATTAAGAAGGCATCATGGCCGTGGGGCGCGTCCACCTCGGCATAAACCACCCTTCGGTTGGTCTGCATAAGTGCTGTGACAATCTCATGGGAACGCTCTGGGGGAAAACGCCAGTCGGTACTAAAGGAGACGACTAAGAACTCCGATTCAACCGAGGCAAAAGCCTGTGCAAGATTTCCCTGTGTTTTTTGTGAAGGGTCGAAGTAATCAAGTGCCTTTGTAATAAGAAGGTAGCTGTTGGCGTCAAAGTAGCTTGAAAACTTCTCCCCTTGATAGCGCAGGTACGACTCAATTTCAAAGTCCACCCCGAAGTCATAACTGTAATCTTGGCGCTGTCGAAGGCTGCGACCGAACTTCTGGGCCATATCATCGTCCGACAGGTAGGTAATGTGACGAATCATGCGTGCAACAGCAAGACCTCGCTTTGGAATTTTGTTCTCTTTATAAAAATGCCCCCCACAAAAGTCAGGGTCGGTAATAATGGCGCGCCGAGCCACCTCGTTAAAGGCTATGTTCTGGGCAGAAAGTCGCGGTGTCGACGCAATTACAACGGCGTGGGCTATGCGCTTGGGATAAGAAATGGCCCACTGCATTGCCTGCATACCGCCTAAGCTTCCCCCCATTACCACGGCAAAGCGCTCAATTCCGAGGGCGTCGGCAAGATGTGCCTGGGCTTGCACCCAGTCTTCTACAGTGACTACAGGAAAGTCACCCCCATACGGCTCGCCGGTTGCTGGGTTAAGACTGGTTGGCCCGGTTGACCCAAAGCATGAGCCTAAATTGTTTACGCCAATCACGAAAAAGACGTTGGTATCGACAGGCTTGCCGGGCCCTACCATGTTGTCCCACCAGCCAATATCCTCGGGGTTGTCCGCTCGTCGTCCGGCAACATGATGCGAGGCATTCAAGGCATGGCAAATGAGTACCGCATTGGACTTTTCTGCATTGAGGTGACCATAGGTTTCATAGGCAAGCCGAAACCCCGAAAGCTCTTTGCCCGAGGTAAGTTTAAGTGCCTGATCAAACTCCATGACTTGCTCTTGAACAAGCCCAACCCCGGCGACTTCCCCGGCTACGGATGGATCGATGGCCTTACTGGTCATGCCAATTGGCTGAGAGCTGAAACATTTGTTTTCAATTGGACCCTAGAGACGTAAGCAGAATGCAGCTGTTTCTTTGATTACTAAAGGAGTTTGTCATGTCAGAGTCTGCGATTGCCCAGTTGCTTTCAGCCCACCATTCTAGCCGCGACAAAGAAAAAGCTCGTCGCCAGCGACCCTGTTCAAAGTTCGTAGGCACCAGCCTCTCGCCAGGAAGTCGCCGATCCATTCGGCCGGGCGCGGGTGCGTGCATCCAAATCGAGGTGCATGAGCCCTCCCCCGACAGCCGCTGGTCAGCCATTACGCCACGGCAATATGAAGTGCTTGAGTGCCTGGTTGAGGGTAAGCCAACCAAGACCATATGCAAGATGCTCGACATGTCACCGGGAACCGCCAAAATTCATATTAGCGCCCTTTTGCGTGCCTTAAAGGCAAGAAATCGGGCGGAGGCTGTGATTGCAGCTCTTAAGCTGGGTTGGATTCGACCGGTGTATGCCTCGCATTAACCGGGGGTTAGAGCCTTTGCGTTAATGGCGCTAAGGCCTGACTTCACCAAGGCGGGATCGGGCAGCTTCAAGAGCCGCCCTACCCCCCGGGACAGACTGGCCACCGAGCTACTGCGAACGACTCGTTTGACCTTAAGAATCTCAGTCGCATGCATCGAAAACTCCCGCAGTCCAAGCCCAAGTAGCAGACGAGTGAAGTCGATGTCACCAGCCATCTCGCCGCAGAGCGACACAGGAAGGTTTGCCCGATTGCAGCTTCGAATGGTCTGATCGATGAGCCTCAAGATGGCCGGATGAAGCGGGTTATAAAGATGGGCCACGCTTCGATCGGTACGGTCAATGGCAAGTGTGTACTGAATAAGGTCGTTGGTACCGATGGAGGCGAAGTCCATATGCGCGATGAGCCCGTCGATCGCTATGGCCGCTGATGGCACCTCAATCATGGCCCCTACGCTTACCTTGGAATTAAAAGCCAGCCCCTTTGCTCGAAGACTTGTCATGGCCTGTTGCACCATTTCCCGAGCCGAGATCATCTCGGAGGGTCCGCTGACCATAGGAATGAGAATTTTCACCTGACCAAAGGCAGAGGCCCGAAGCATGGCCCTGAGCTGGGACAAGAAGAGATCGGGCGATTGAAGGCTGTACCGAATGGCGCGAGAAGCAAGTGCAGGGTTGTTAGGCCTGTCATGTCCAATAGAAAGCGCAGTGACTTCTTTATCGGCCCCTGCATCGAGTGTGCGAATGGTTACCGGCCGCCCGCCCATGGCTTTAACCACGGCACTGTAGGCTTGGAATTGCTCGTCTTCGCTCGGGATAGTGCTGCGATTCATGAATAGGAACTCACTGCGAAAGAGTCCAATACCATCGCAGCCACGATCAATCGCAATCTGGACGTCGTCGGGGAGATCGATGTTAGCCATAAGCAAGACCGACACCCCATCCAGCGAGCAGCTTGCAAGCTGCTTGAAGTCCTCAAGCGCCTTTAAATCGTCCGCATAAAGCGCCTGCTGGCCCTTGTAAACCGACTGATCGTCGGCTGTAAGTGCGCCTAAGACCGAGCCTTCATCTGACCGTAAAACAATAATGTCGTTCTGGGCGATTTGATTCAGAAGACCTGAAACCCCCACCACAGCGGGCAGCCCGAGACTGCGCGCCAGAATAGCCGTATGAGAGGTTGCACTTCCTGTTTCTGTGACGAAGCCAAGAAATCGGTGTCGACGAAGAATAAGCATGTCGGCGGGCGAGATGTCTTTGGCCACAAGAATCCACCCATCGTCGTCTTGGCTATGGCTCTCTAAAACAGCCTCTTCCAGGCCGATATCACCCTGCATGGCCCGAAGGATTCGATCGACAATCTGTTGAACGTCGGCCTTGCGCTCACGAAGGTAAGGGTCGTCAATTTCATCAAACTGGGCAGAGACAGCCTCGAGTTGTTGCAACAGGCCCCACTCCGCATTGCAGCAGTCACTCTCAATGCGTTGCTCAGTAGCGGCAACTAATAGAGGATCTCGAAGAATAATGGCCTGCAGTTCAAGCAAGGCGGAGACCTCGGCAGAGGGTTCTTGGCCCATGGCCTCTTTAAGGTCGGCAAGCTCTTTATTTACGATGCTAACGGCCTCGCGAAAGCGCTTAAGCTCGGGTTCAACCTGATCGGGTTCGAGCCTTCGGCGGGGAAGATCGAGACGGGCAGAGGCAAGTACCCATGCCCTGCCCATCGCCAGCCCATCACCAATACCAACGCCAGAAAGCATCCAGGCCATCTCTACGCGTCTTCCCCAAATTTGTCGTGAAATAACTTCACTAGGCTTGCCATGGCCTCGTCTTCTTGTTCGCCCGTTGTTTCTATGGTGACCTCGGTCCCAAGACCTGCGGCGAGCATGGTGACACCGAGAACACTCTTGGCGTTGATGCGCTTGGTGTTTCGCTCTAGCCAGATTTCACAGGCGAACGAGGAGGCCATCTGTGAGAGCTTGGAGGAAGCCCGAAGGTGAAGCCCGAGCTTATTGGTGATGGTGACGGTCTGTCGTGGCATGTGGGTGCTTAATAATTGAAAGAGAGTTTTTAACCACTTGCCGGTGGGGGTGAGATGGTTTGTAAGTAGTGTCCAGTATCCTCTCCAAGTTTGGCGATCAGCTCGCACTGATTGAGAGAGCGGTAGGTGATGGCACGCAACAAAACGGGCAGGCTCACGCCCGCGACTCCTTGGGCGATGTCTGGGTAACTGTTCATAAAGCTCAACACCCCGTTGTAAGGGGTAGCGCCAATCATGTCGGTTAAGAAAAAAACTGCCTTGGGTTTTCCAAGCTCCCGCCATCGGGATTCAAGGGCTTGACCAACCTGGTCGGGCCCTTGGCTTGAGAGCACGTCAAGAACTTCAACGTCTGAAAGTGACCGGCCAAAGCCATGGCAGGCGACGGCATGGAGTGCCGAGGCAAGTGGCGCATGGCAGACCAAAAAAAGACAGCAACCGCTCAAGGTCCGTAAGCCCTTTCAACTGCAGAAATGAAGAGTTCTCCAACATTAGCTGGCGTCTGGGCTGAAATTTCTTGAAAGCCCGTTGGGCTAGTGACGTTAATTTCCGTAAGCCTCGTGCCGATGATGTCAAGCCCAACCAGAAAGAGGCCGCGGCTTGCAAGCGTAGGGCCAATGGCCTTCGCGATGGCCTCGTCGTTCTCGTTTAAGGGCTGGGCAACGCCTTTTCCTCCCGCGGCAAGGTTACCCCGTGAGGCCCCCTCGGGTGGAATGCGAGCAAGGCAGTAGGGCACTGGCTCGCCATTGATTAATAAGACGCGCTTATCACCCTTCACAATCTCTGGAAGGTAGGTCTGCGCCATGATGGCCCGTGCCTCATTCTGCGTAAGCATCTCGAGAATCACCGGCAGGTTGGGGTCGCTTGAGGAGGTTACAAAAACCCCTGCTCCGCCCATGGCATCAAGTGGCTTGAAGACAACCTTCTGGTGGGACCCTGCGAAGTCCTTGAGTTGCTTGATATTGCTTGAGACAAGGCCAGGAGCCGCGTACTGTGGAAACTCCAGGACGGCCATCTTCTCTCCATGATCACGCAGTGCCGATGGACGGTTGATGACTGGAAGACCCGCATGTTCAAGGGCGGTAAGCATTTGAGTGGCTGCAAAAAAAGCCTCATCAAAAGGTGGATCCTTGCGCATGATGACGAGGTCGAAATCTTTATGGCTTAGCCACTGCTCACTGCCTGTCGTTGCCCAAGAGAGCATGAGGTCGGGTACTGGCTTTTGCTCCAGACGGGTTGGCTTATCGGTGCTTGGCTTAAGGCATCGTGCAGCGATGCTTGGTGTAAGTTCAGAGCCCGCGTAATGAAGGCTGATGGCTTCGGGCCCGCAATACCAGCAATCGTGACCGCGTTGCCATGCAGCCCGAATCATTGCAACAGTGGAATCCTTTGCGGGCTTAAGGCTTGCTAGGGGGTCACCTATGAACAGCAGCCGCATAAGGGTTGGTTCCGTCTTACGTATGGCTAGGGCGTTAGCACCGAGAGGCTCGGTGAGAGACCCTGAGAGGCAGGATGGGTTGCCTTCAGCTCTCTTGAGGCGGCGAGTAGGGCAAGCCGAGAGACAACACCGTAGAGGTAGAGACGGTTGGGTGTCGCATCGGGCTCGGCGCCCACCACAGGCTGCTGACAGCCTTCTTCAAAAGGAAGAGGAACAAACCGAGCACCCGGCGCATTGAGGTTTTCGTCCGGACCTCGCTCAACGTGCACGCGGTAAAAGCCCCCCACCACGAAACGGTCGATCATGTAGACAACCGGTTCGGCGACCGCGGAGCCCTCGGGCTGGTCCACGGTCTCAAACGAATGCACGCCCTCTTGAACGATGACATCGGAGAAGACAAGGCCTTCTTTGCCTACAGCCATTTTGTTGCGCTGCTTACGGTTGAGGCCCAAGACGTCAGAGGGGTCCTTCACCGTCATGATGCCCATGCCATAGGTTCCAGCATCGGCCTTCACAATAACAAAGGGCTGCTGATTAATGCCGTGCTCTTTGTACTTGAGCTGCGTTTTTGACAAGACCTCTGAGACCGCGTCGGCAAGGGCCTGCTCACCAAGTCGTGCCTGAAAATCAAGGCCTCGGCATTGACGAAAGATAGGGTTAATAAGCCAGGGGTCGATCTGAAGGCGCTGGGCAAACTCTTCGGCCACGCTGTTGTAGGCGGCAAAGTGCTCGGACTTACGACGCGAAGCCCAGCCGGCATGCAGGGGCGGGAAAACCTTCTGCCCCACGAGACCTTGAAGAATAGGGGGTACGCCGGCAGAAAGATCGTTGTTGAGTAAAACCAGGCAAGGCTCAAAATTCTTAAGGCCAAGTCGGTCGTTCTGGCGAACCAAGGGCTCCACGAGCAAGTTAAAGGCGTCGCCCAGGTTTGTCTGACCCGCGAACTCGGTTGGCTCGGTGATTTCGGGGTTTAGACTGCCAATCCGAACCTCAAGGCCTGCCTGCTGAAGGAGGTCGCGCAGCCTTGCAATATTGGCAAGGTAAAAGCTATTGCGGGTGTGGTTTTCTGGAATGAGCAAGACCCGTGCAATGTCGGGACAGTGGGTTTCAACACTCACCATAAGGGCCTGTACAGCCACCGGAAGCGCGGACTCACTTAGGTTATTAAACCCACCGGGGAATAGGTTGGTATCGACCGGGGCAAGCTTAAAGCAGGCATTGCGCAGGTCAACCGACCCATAGAAGGGCGGGGAGTGGGAGCGCCACTGCGACCGGAACCAATGCTCAATCTCGGTGCTGTGATCGAGCACACGTTTTTCCAGGTCGATGAGCCGACCACACAGGCTTTGCTGAACTTGAGGAAACATAGCCCGATTGTAGCTTTCGGGCAAAAAAAAGCCCGCGGTCACTGATGCACCGCGGGCCTGGGGAGGAGGGCTGTTGGAAAAGGAAGCCCTTAGGAGAAACTGATTTAAAACTTAATTGCGACCGACAAACTCGGGATAGGCCTCTTGTCCACACTCAACAAGATCAACGCCTTCGTACTCTTCTTCTTCAGAGACCCGAATACCCATGATGGCCTTGAGAATGCCCCAGACAATGAGGCTGGTGACAAAGACCCAGACAAAGATCGTGATGGCACCCATGATTTGACCGGTGAAGGTCGAGTCGGAGTTGGTGATGGGAACCAACAACAGGCCAAGGAGACCCACAACACCGTGCACCGAAATAGCGCCCACGGGATCGTCAATTTTCATCGAGTCCAACGCACGGATGGAGAAGACCACCAAGACGCCACCTGCCGCACCAAAGAGCGTTGCTTGTAATGCAGAAGGTGCCGAGGGCTCGGCCGTAATGGCCACCAGGCCTGCCAAAGCGCCGTTAAGGGCCATGGTGAGATCTGCTTTGCCATAAAGAGCCTTTGATACGAGCAATGCGGCAACCAGACCACCGGCCGCCGCGGCATTGGTGTTCAGGAAGACCATGGCAACCGCATTTGCGTTGGCAATGTCGCCAAGCTTTAGCACCGAACCGCCGTTAAAGCCAAACCAGCCCATCCATAGGATGAAGGTGCCGAGCGTAGCCAAGGGCAGGTTCGATCCGAGAATAGGCTTGATTTCACCGTTGGGACCGTACTTGCCTTTACGGGGACCAAGCAGCAGCACGCCAGCCAGGGCGGCCGAAGCGCCAGCCATGTGCACAATGCCCGATCCTGCAAAGTCGGAGAAGCCCATGTCGCCCAGGTTGAACATACCAAACACGTCCGCGCCATTCCATGTCCAGGCGCCTTCCATGGGGTAGATGAAACCCGTCATGACTACGGTAAAGATCAGGAAGGCCCAAAGCTTCATGCGCTCAGCAACAGCGCCCGAAACAATGGACATGGCGGTTGCCACAAAGACCACCTGGAAGAAGAAGTCGGAAGGATCGGCGTAAATGGAGTCACCACCGAATCCACCTTCACGCTCGGAGAAGCTCTTAAGAACGTCACCGGTAAGACTCTCGCCGCCGGCAATACCTGATAAGAAGTAGCTTCCGTCGTACATGATGGCGTAGCCACAGACCATGTACATGATGCAGGCAATGGAATACAGCGCCACGTTCTTGGTAAGAATTTCCGTGGTGTTCTTAGTACGAACAAGGCCTGCCTCGAGCATAGAAAAGCCAGCGGCCATCCACATCACCAAGGCGCCACAGACTAAAAAGTAAAAGGTGTCCATGGCGTACTGCAGCTCAAAGACATGGCTAAGAACATCGGGTGCGGCCGCAACGGCTGCCGCCGCGGCCTCGGGTGCAGCCGTCTGGGCAAGAACCGGAAGGCACAAAGCCCCTAGTCCTGTCGCCAGAAGCCCGGCGGCTCCGCGGTTGAGTAGAGAAGTTAATTTCATAGGTTCCTCACAATGCGATTGGGGTCGTAAAAACGGCTGGTTTACAGGGCCTCTTGGCCCGTCTCGCCGGTACGAATTCGAACAACCGACTCAAGGCTGGAGACGAAAATCTTTCCGTCGCCAATCTTTCCGGTGCGGGCGGCGTTCTCGATGGCTTCTACCGCCTGGTCAAGAAGCGACTCGGCAATGGCCACTTCGAGCTTGACCTTGGGAAGAAAGTCAACGACATACTCCGCGCCTCGATAGAGTTCGGTATGACCTTTTTGGCGACCAAAGCCTTTGACTTCGGTCACCGTAATGCCTTGCACCCCAATGTTTGATAAGGCCTCGCGGACCTCATCAAGCTTAAAGGGCTTGATGATTGCGGTGATAAGTTTCATGTTTGTCCTTTAAAACAATCGAAAAAGGCTTGATGCCGTTTAAGTTAGAAGGATTTGGAGATGGAGACGACTGCGCCAGATTTTCCGAAGTCACCGTTGAAAGTCTTGTAGTCCCCGCTCGTACTCACATAAGAGACACCGAGCTCGAATCCTTGAGGGAGGCTGTATGAAATACCAACGGAATAGTCGTAGCCATCAGCATCAGCAACACCTTCAAATTTCGTAAAACCAGCGGAAGCGCCAAGCGAAACACCTTCTGTAAGTTCAAAAGATCCTGAGAGGTTGTAGTAGAGGGTTCCGTCAGAGTTTGTTACTCCAAAATAATCGCTGGTTGCATAGGATGTTTTGAAAGTTATCGGGCCGACAGACAGGCCGATGTAGATCTCGTTAGTATCTGCATCAGTCTCGCCCGGGTAGTGGTAGTAGAGATTTCCAATATCGATGCCTACCCCACTGATTTCGGTGGCGTAACCAATATAAAAATCCGACTCAAGACCTGAAGAGTTTCCGCCCAGCCAGTTGATGCTCGAGTTCCAGTTTCCAACATAAAAACCGTTGGAGGCAGCGAAGTCAAAGCCTCCCTGAAGCGCAGGCTTTTTGTCAGTCTGCGTAACACCTCTGAAGCGATAGTCACTAAAAACCCCCACATTTGCAGAGAGAGTTGATTCAGCAGCAAGAGCGGGCAACGAAGGTGCGAGCAACGCGGAGGCAGTAATCGCGAGAAGGGTTTTTTTCATTGAGGTTCTCCTAAAAGATTTGATGAGGTGGTACTTACCCCAGCCTTAATAGCGATTAACGTGCCAGTCATAAAACCCATAAAAAACCGCAAAAAAGGCCCTAAAAGAGGCTAATTGATTGAAATAACGCCGGGCCTTGGTGCGCCCCAAGCTTTCACGCACTTTCTTGGTGCGAATCGCACCAGCTTGGGGGCTTTGACTTTCGTTTGCTCCGTGGGTTGGTCTGCTTCCCTTTCCGGCTGAAAACCGGCTTGAAATGGGTTACCGTTTAGGCATGCCTGAACTTTCCCCACTCTTTGCCGACCTTCAAAAAAAGTTGTCAGATGCTATGGCCAGTGGCCCAGCAGCCCAGGTGCAAGCTCAATTGAGGCAGACGCTGGACGCTACATTGCAAAAGATGGATCTGGTCACTCGCGAGGAGTTTGATCAGCAAGGGCTTCTGCTTGAGCAAGCCCTTATGAAACTCGCTGAGCTCGAGGCT